>MDTB01068455.1_pt1 | contig 12101 bp, 10 predicted proteins | sample 811161 | NCBI WGS metagenome assembly MDTB01 (sample SAMN05326650, study PRJNA326480) | marine metagenome | isolation source: seawater | place: Mediterranean Sea | collected 2009 | reverse complement strand
GGTACATTTTTATATGTATCTATAATTAATATTTTCATATTGGATTTTATTTAATTATACTCTTTAAACTTTATCACTATTATTTATAATTTAGATTATTTAAATTTTAAAATAATTACTTATGTCTTTTTTTTATAATTGGTAATATAGTTTTAACAATATAATAAAAATAATAGAATAAACTCATTTTATTAATCATTTCTTTATCTGTTTTAGAGAGTAATGTTGGAGTCTTCATGTTTATTAAAGATATTTGAGCAAGTCCAGTTATTCCAGGTTTTATTTTAAATACTCCTCTTTTTTTGCGTTCTCTAATTAATTTTCTCTGATTAAACAAACAAGGTCTTGGTCCAACTAAACTCATATCACCTAAAAGTACATTAAATAGTTGTGGAATTTCATCTAGTTTAGTTCTACGTAAAAAATTATCATAAGAATTTAAATTTAAATTTTTAATCAGATGTGTTCCGGTAGATTTTGTATGAATTGGCATAGTTCTAAATTTAATTAATAAAAAAGATTTAAGATTTTGACCGACTCTTTTTTGTGTAAACAAAGGTGAACCATTATTAAATAAACCAAAAAGAAATATTAAAATTAACAAAGGGAATAAAAGAATTAAACCTATTAATGAAAATGAAAAATCAAAAATACGTATCATTTATCCTGAACCATTCTCCTAATACCTTCTTCAACACTTAACTTAGGTTTCCAATTTAATATCTCTTTAGCACAACTATTATCAACTCTTAAGGATCCAACTAATCGATTGATTTCTTTTTGTTTGCCAAAAATAGAGCCTAAAAATTTAAGTAAAAATATAGGTAATGGAAATAATCGTACCTTTATTCCCATTGATGATCCAATAAGTTTGATTAGATAAGGAGTAGATAAATCTTCACCATCTGAAGCTAAAAAAGTTTTTCCTACAGCATTTGGATGTTCAATACAATGAATCAATAAATCAATTAAATTATCAATTCCAATCATTGAGCGACCATTTTTAACCATACTTAATGGCAATGGGATACCTGATTTTATAATTTTTAAAAGATGAGCTAAATTTCCTTTTACATTTTTTCCATATACTAAAGGTAAACGTACAACTACTAATTCTAAATCTTTTTTATTTGAAATTTCCCATAATGCTTTTTCAGCTTCAAATTTAGATATTGCATATGCATCCTGTGGATCTGGTATATCATTGCTTCTAAATATATCTCTACTATTAATATTGCCCGTGCTTTCGCCATTTACTTTTACAGAGCTTATAAACACTAATCTTTTAACTCCAGCTTCTATTGCTTGTTGTGCAAGAAGTCTTGTGCCTTCTGTATTTACCAAACGATAAAAATCAAAATCATTATTATTATTCATATTATGTGCTATTCCAGCACAATGTACAATACAATCGCACCCCTTTAATTGATCTTTCCAATTCATCTTTGAACTAATATCTCCAACTGACACATATTCAATTTCTGAAAAGTTCTTATCTGATTCTATGGTTCTTACAAATCCTCGAACAGAATTGTCTAGTGAGTTTAATGCTTCACAAAGTGACCTACCAATAAAACCTTTGGCTCCAGTAACACAAATTTTTTTCATCTATATTAATCTTAAAAATTAGTTGGTTAATAATCAAATATTTAGACTATTATTATAATTATTCATAAATATACCAACTTAAATATAGTCATATATTAATTTAATATTTTGTCCCTAAAAAATACAATTTTTCTGTGAATATATATTATGATGATAAAGATAAAATATCATTAACTAACTTTTTCATAACTTTCATTCTAGAATAACGTGAACAAAAATCTTTACGATCAATAATTTTTGGTCCATTTAATAATTTTTGTAGTCCTAATTGCATTGATTTAGTATCACATGGATTAAATACCTCCACCCCTTTAACTTGATTATTTAAAAACTCTGCAGCATATCCAGACACACCTGCAAGTATTGGTTTGCCTGTTGCAGCATATTCAAAAATTTTTGAAGGTAAGACCTTATGAAATGCTTTATAATTGTTTAAGTGAAGAAACAAAATATCTGCATTTTGATATTCATTTATCAATTCTTTTCGCAAAACTGGTTGTAGAATTTCAATATTATTTTGTAATTTAAATAAGTAGTTATCTGTTAATAATTTTCGCGCACTGCCATTTCCTATTAATCTAAATTGTATATCTTTTAATTCATTAGCTGCTTTTGGTATAATTTTATGTAATCCTTGACCCTCTCCAATGTTACCTGTGTATAAAATTAAAGGTTTTGGTTTAATCTTTTTTATTAAATCATTTTTTTTTAAAAACATTTCATCGACTCCGTTAGTGTAAGTTGATGTAGACAAATTTGGTGCAATTATTTTGATATAATCTAAAAAACCAGCTGATACTACATTTAACTTATCAGCAGATTGAAAAGTCCATTTTTCTAGTTTGTATAATAGTGGCATTAAAATATACAAATATTTTTTTGCAAAAATATTACTTATTGTATCTGTAAACAAATCTCGAACATCTAAATAAATTTTTGAATTTGTTTGTTTTGCAACCCACGTACCAAGACTTGCTGTCATTAAACGTGAAGAAGTTGCTATGACAATATCCCAATTTTTTTTTTTTATTAACTTTCGAACCATAAAGCTAAATAAAATGAAAGCTTTTGCTTGATCAAACATACCACTTTTATGCTTAGGTAAGTCAATACGATTAATAGAAACTTTACTTGTATCTTCATATTGTAAAGCAGAAAGATTTAAAGAGTGATAACGATTAGGCATTGTTGTTATAACATCAACTTTAAGATCAGAGGGACCTTCATTAATTAAGCTTTCAACTATTGACTTCGCTCTTAATGAACCTGGTCCAATATCTGGTGGGTAATAAAAGCTCAAGAGTAAAATCCGCATTGAAATTTATGAAAGTGCTCCACAAAAATCAAGTGCTTCACATTTTATTAACTTTTCTTTTATTTCAGATTGTAAAAATTCACGATGTTTTACCAAAATACATATAATATCTGCCTTTTCTATTGCATTCAAAAGATTTAATGTAATCAAGTTTTTGTGCGACTGAATATTAGGTTCAACAACGTAGATTTCATGCCCTTCTGATAATAAAGTTTCAGCAACTTCTAATGCTTTAGACTCTCTCAAATCATCAATATCTGGTTTAAAAGCTAAACCCAAGCATGCTATTTTTGGTTTATTGCCGATTTTTGGAATACATTTATCTAATCTACTTTTAATTTTATTAATCACCCATTTAGTTTTATAGTTATTCACTTCACGTGCAGTTCGAATTAATTTTGTGTTTTCCATGTCTTGTGAAACAATAAACCAGGGATCTACAGCAATACAATGACCGCCCACACCTGTACCAGGCTGTAATATATTTACTCGTGGATGTTGATTAGCTAGTTTAATTAAATTCCACACATCAATACCGTGCTTAACACAAATCATAGATAGCTCATTAGCAAAAGCAATGTTTAAATCTCTAAAACTATTTTCAGCTAATTTACACATCTCGGCTGTTTTTGCATCCGTTTCAAGTATTTCTCCATCTACAAATAAACGATAAAAATCCATAACTTTTTTTGTTGATATTTTTTTAAGACCGCCAACAATACGATCATTTTCAACTAACTCAGTCATAATTTTTCCTGGCAAAACTCGCTCTGGGCAGTAAGCTATGTGCACATCTTCTAGATTTGCATCACAGTTTAGTAATGTTTGTTTTATTTTTTCTGTTGTGCCAACCGGAGAAGTTGACTCTAAAATTATTAAATCACCTGATTTAATAAATTGAGCAATACTTTTAGTGGCTGATAAGACATAATCAATGTTTGGTTTTGGTATATTGTTATTTTTATGAAATGGTGTCGGAACACAAATCATATAAATATCACTTTGTTGTATCGTATTAAAAGCTTTTAATTGACCTGATGAAACTGCTGACTTTACAGAAGCCTCCAAATCAGCTTCAACAATATGAATTTCACCTTTATTTATTGTTGAGACTACATTTTCATCAACATCAACACCAGATACCAAAAAACCTTTATTGGCAATAAGTGCTGCTGTTGGTAAACCAATATAACCAAGGCCAATTACACATACAGTTTTTTTTTTCATAAATTTAACTTTATCAAATCGTTCGTAAAACATCCACAATACGCTTACAAGCTAATCCATCTCCATAAGGATTATGTGCATGAGACATTGCTTGGTAATGCTTTTTATCATTTAGTAAACGTGATACCCCTTCAACAATTCTTTGTTGGTTTGAGCCAACTATTTCAACTGTACCCGCATCAACTGCTTCTGGTCTTTCTGTTGTTTCACGCATTACCAAAACTGGTTTACCTAAGCTTGGAGCTTCCTCCTGAACACCTCCACTATCAGTAAGAACTAAATATGAATGTTTTAATAAATAAACAAATGGTTCATATTCTAAAGGTTTAATTAAATGTATATTATTAATTCCTTTCAAAACTTCATAAACTGTTTTGGTTACATTTGGATTCAGATGTACGGGATACACAAAATGTATTGTGGGATATTTTAATGCCAGTTCTTTTAAAGCCGAACAAATTTGTAAAAAACCATCACCAAAATTTTCTCTTCTATGTGCGGTGACTAAAATATAATTTTCATTTTGTAAATCAAATGGTAGATGAGTATTTAAAATATTTTTTAAATTTTTTTGGCGATCTCCATCTTTATCAATTCGTTTTACAATCCAATGTAGAGCATCAATTACAGTATTACCTGTTACTGTTATTGAAGATTTTTCAACACCTTCAGATACTAAATTTTTTTGACTTATAATAGTTGGTGCAAAATGCAATTTGGAAATTTTTCCTGTTATCTGACGGTTAAATTCTTCTGGAAATGGAGTTTTAAAATCATATGTTCTAAGACCAGCTTCAACGTGTCCAACTGGAATAGATTCATAAAAAGCTGCCATTGATGTTGCTAACGTTGTAGTTGTGTCACCATGGACCAATACTATATCAGGTTGATATTTAGTAAATACTTTTTGCATTTCATTTAAAATTAACGATGTTAAGTTTGATAAATTTTGATCTTTTTTCATTAAATTCAAATCTATATCTGGTTTTATATTAAAAATACTTAAAACCTGATCTAACATTTCACGGTGTTGGGAAGTTACACATACCTTTAATTCAAACTGATCTGGTTCAGCATTTAAAGCATGTACAAGAGGTGCCATTTTAATAGCTTCAGGACGTGTTCCAAATACTAACATTATTTTTTTTTTTATCATTTTAAGCTGTTCCATAAAATTTGAACATACGACCCTTTTTTTTTATCCAAGGCCACCTTTAAACATTTTATATTAAATTTTTTTCCAAACTCAGATGAATAATAACTTGTTTCGATAAATGGTTCACCTACTTTCACTTTTAAAATAATTTGTTGACCATTTGGCATTTCTATTGTCCAGAAACTATTTTTATTTTTTGTTATAACAATAGATGGATGAAAATGAAAATAAGCATTTGCACTTTTAAAAGACCCTTCTATTTGATCTTTAATAATTAACGAATTTTTTGAAAATTGCCAATTTCGCCTATGAATGGGGCTATTAACAAGTCGCTTATATCCATCATGGGCACAATTTATATTCACAAAATTTTTTAACTCTTCAATTTTAATATTTAAAGGATATGCGCGCCTTGCTACGCGAAACCCACTCCATACTTCTGAAGAATTTTCATCATTAACAACAACAGTGTTATGAGCTTTTGTACTTCGCTCATATTGCCTTACAGGTCCAATTCCATATTCAGATGTACCACTATTGACCAATAAACGTTGCCCAAATAAAGAAAGTTCGAAAGATAAAGTGTCAGCGTGTGCATGGCCAGGCTGATAATCTGGTCCAATTAGAGCAATATCTAATAATCCAATAACATCATTATAATCATATCGTATATAGCCGCTATCTGAGAGATGGGTAATTTGATTAAATTTTTCAGAAATATGATTTATTTGCAATCGTTGTGCGTACTTTTTTAATTCATCTAGATTTGGGGCAATTTCTAAAGCCGCATCATTAAAAAAAGCAATATCACCATCAGGATGTGTCATAGACGCTAGCCACTTCAACATTTTTTTTGCAGTTTTTACCCATTCGTTGAGTTGTGTCTTTTCAAAGTCTTTAGAGTATGCTCTATAAATATTAATAAGATCTAATAGATCCTCTAAAAATATTGCATGATACATTGGGCTGAGCTCAAAATGACCACCATCATTTAAAACTTGTTCTTTCAATTCATCATTAATGATTTTTAATCCTTTTTTTAGCCAAATTTCAGATTGTTTGCTTGAAAAAAATAAACCAGCAAAAATTAATGCTTTAGCGTTAGAGAATAAATGATTGCCAAGTATATGCCATTCAATTCGTTTATTTAACCAATTTGCTTGAAGTGCTAGGCTTTGTAATGAGGTTTCTGACAACTTATTACCTTGTAAGTGCCATTTGACCAAATTAACAATTCTTATTGAAGTAGGGTATGGATCCCACCCAATACCTTTTCCTATACTATTTTCACTAATCCAATTTTCTAATAATTTATCATGCCATACTTTACGTTTATATGAGTCGACTGCATTTAAATCATCAAAATAATGTTGGTTATAACGCCATAACTTTGTGGTGTTGCTTCTATTGTCATTCCATCCAACTCCCGACAAAGATTGAGATTTATTTAAAAATTTAAAAGTGTTTTCATTTAATAAACTTTGTCTTTTTTTAATTGTTGAGCAAAATTTATTTTCTAGAACTCTCAAATTTATCTGATAATTTTTTCTTAGGATTGGTTTTGTCAAGTGAAACCAAATTCTATAATAAATTTGTTTAAATTTTAAATAACGAAATGTATGAAAATATCTAAAAATCAATAATTTTTTAGTTTAAAAGTTTTATAGAAATTCTACTGACTTCAAAAATTTCTTCAATTGGAATTGGAGATGTATTGCCTTTAGAAATTGCATCAACAAAAGCTTTGACGCAAGCTTTTTGACCCTTATCCTGTTGCCACAAATTCATCTTTTTAAATCTAGGCCAACCAAAGCCAGTTAATTTTCGATAATTGTCTAACTGTAGAACTCCACCTTGTGCAAATACCTCCAATCTTTCTTTAGGGAAAGATTTTGAACCATTGGCATAATAGTGAATTGTAGCTATAGAACCATCTTTAAAACTTAGTAGTATATCAGCAGTATCTTTTGTTGAACTATCCATAAATTGAATTTTATAGTTAGTTATAGTTTTGCCGACTAAAAAACGAAGTAAATCTATAAAGTGACACGCCTCTCCAACAATACGTCCTCCACCAATCTCTGAATCCTGGGTCCAGTGATCATTGGAAATTTTTCCTGCATTAATAGTCATTATCATTGTTTTTGGACTTTTAATATTTTCTAATAACATTTTCATTTTTTGCACCTGAGGTGCAAAACGACGGTTGAAACCAACCATTAAAATATTTGAGGGAGAGTATGTAGACTCAATTTTATTCAATTCTTCTAAAGTCAAACACAATGGTTTTTCAACAAACACATGTTTTTGATTTTTTAAAGCTTTAATAACAAAATCTGCATGAGTGTTGTGCCGTGTAGCAATCACAACTGCATCTGTTTTGTTATCACTAAATAAACGATCACTGTCAGTTGTAGTTTCTGAAAAACCATACTTTCGACCTACATAAACACCACTTACCCCTGTATTAGATGCTACACTTATTAATTCTGTATTTTCAGCTTTAAATGCTGGAATTAATACTGATGCTGCATAATTACCTGATCCAAAAAAACTTACTTTTATTTTTTTAAAAGTATTATCATTATTAAATTTTTTTATATGATTATTATTTGATAATAAAATTTTATTTGACTCTTTTGTTATTTCTACACCAGGATAAGTCATGATAATTCCAAGGGAAGGTTCTTTACTAATAACAATTTTGTATGCTTTTTCAGCTTCATTTATATCAAACTGATGTGAAATTAATTGCTTAACATTCAATGCTCCTGTTGCCATCATATCTAATACTGCTTCAAAATTTCGCTGTTCAGTCCAGCGCACAAAACTTACTGGATAATCTTGGCCCTTCTCCTCATAGTTTGGATCATATCGGCCTGGTCCATAGGAAGCTGACACTTGAAATGTTAGTTCTTTCTTAAAAAAATCATCTCTTGATAACTTTAGTCCTGTCACTCCAACTAAAACTATTCGACCACGTTTTCTACACATTAGTGCCGCCTGATGAATTGGTTCATCGCTTGTTGTCGAGGCTGTTATAATTACTGCATCAATACCTCGACCACGTGAAAAAGTATTAGCTATTACTATTGGATCCTCTTTATTAAGATCTACCAGTTCAGCTCCAAACTTTTTTGCAAGTGAAAGTTTGTTTTGATCAAAGTCTAATCCTAAAACTCTACAACCATTGGCTTTTAATAGTTGAACTGTCATTAAACCAACTAAACCAAGACCTATAACTACAACTGTTTCACCTAATGTCGGTTTAACTAAGCGTATCCCTTGTAACGCTACTGCTCCAAGAACGGTAAATGATGCCTCTTCATCAGAGACTGTATCAGGCACTTTTGCGCAAAGATTTATTGGAACGTTTACAACCTCAGCATGCTTACCATTAGAAACAACTCTGTCATCCTTATTAAAGTTTTTTACGTCAGATCCTACTTCATGAACAATGCCAACATTACAATAACCCAATGGTAAGGGTTGATCTAATTTATTAAATACTGACTCAATTGTTGGTTTTAGACCGTCAGTAAAAACTTTATCCAAAACCATTTTCAATTTTTCAGGTTGTTGACTTGCTTTTTTTATCAATCCTGCTTTACTAAACTCTAACAACATTCTCTCTGTACCAGTTGAGATCAAAGTTTTTGATGTTTTTATTAACAATGACCCCGGTGTAGAACTTGGTATTGGAATTTCTGTAACTTTTGTTTGTCCTGTTTTTAAAGATTGAATAATTTGCTTCATTTTTATAGCATTAATATTTTAAAGCATATTTCATTTAGAATTATAAAAAATAGATTTTATTAAATACTACAATTTATAAGTAAATATTCAATAATAATTAATATAAATATCTGTTTCTTAATAAAAAATTTTAAATCAATATCAAAATTTGATCTTTGAAACTAAAAATTAAAAAAATATGAAATCAATTTTTAAGAAATGACTCTATATAACTTTATTTTTTTTTTTGAGAGTAAAAAGTATCATTGAAGATTTATACTCTGGAGAAATTTCAAAATAATCGAATATTTTAATATTATTTGAGAAATAACTTACTTCAGAAATTAAAAAATTTTTTTTACACAAAATTTCTCTGTAGAAATTTTCATTTTTATTTAATTTTACATAATTATAATACTTAGGGATGTTAATTAATTTGAATAATGCTAGTTCTATTAATCTATAAATACTTTTAGAATTTGGTAAAGTTAAAAATAAAGTGCCTTTGTCTTCAAGTAAATTATACAATTTATCTAAATGTTGAGAAAAATTTTCTAGATACTCCATAACGCTAGAACAAAAAATTAATTCAAATTTTTTGTTTGAGTTATAATTATTTAAATCTGATAAAATTAATTTAATATTTTTAATTTTTTTTAATTTTATTCTTTTTTTAGCCAGTTCTAACATATTTTTTGAACCATCTACTGCAGTTACACTTCCATAATAAGATAAATCAATTGAAAATATTCCTTCTCCACAGCCGTAATCTAAAATTTGAATATCTTTTTTAAAATTGGTTTTGGGTAATTTTTTTAATTTAGATGTTAAAAATTGATATCTTTCCTTAAAATTTTTAAGTTTATGATAATTGTTTGAAAAATTTTGTGCTTTATTATTAAAAAATTTAGTAAGATTATCCATTTATTGTAAAGATTAATTTTTTTAATATCAAAACAAGCTCAATTGTTCTTATAGGCTATCAAACCTTTTGAGCAAATATCTTTTTTTTCTTTATGAGTTGGATAATTTATTAATACTGCTCTATATTTTCCTTTAAATACAAATAAACTACCTGCTGAGGCACCTATAATTCCAAATTTTTCTATCAACTTTTCCATATCATTAAGTGACCCTGCTCCTCCTAAAAATGTGATAGGAATTTTTGCGATCGCCTTAATTTTTAAAGCTAAGTTTAAATCATATCCTTGCATTAATCCATCTTGATCAACTGAATTAATTACTATCTCACCTGCTCCTGCATCTTGACATTTTTTAAGAAAAAGAAATGGGTCATCTTTATAGAATTTTTTACCATTATGGCTACAAAGTTCATATTCATTTGAAAAAAAATTTTTTTTTTTATTAAAATCTATTACTACTACTACTGACTGTCTGCCAACTGCAGATGTCATTTCGTTTATCAATTTTGGATTTGTAATGGCCGCTGAACTCACTGCAACTTTTTCTACACCAATGTCTACAAGTTTACTGGCAAATTCTGCAGAATTTACTCCTCCACCATAACAAAGTGGCATACGACATTCGGCGGCTAATTTTTGAATTAGTTTAAAATTTGGACTTAAAGATTTTCTTGTTGCACCAATATCTAAAACGATTAATTCGTCTGCACCTTTTTCATTAAAAATTTTAACTGCATTAATTGGGTCTCCCACATATTTAGGAGAGTCAAAATTTTGAGTTTTAACTAAAGCTCCATCAGAAATTAATAAACAGGGTGTGATTCTAGAACGTAACATTCTAAATTTTTGAAAAATTTTCTAGCAATTGCTCACCCCATTTATGACTTTTTTCAGGATGAAATTGTACGCCATAAATATTTCCTAAAGATATTGCTGCATCAAAATTAAACCCATAATTTGAGGTAGCGGAGACGAGAGATTTATCTTTTGCATCAAAATAATAAGAATGTAAAAAGTAATATTCTGTTAGTTTTTCACTAAATTTACCAAAAAGATCCTCTGATTTATAAACGTCTAATGTGTTCCAGCCCATATGTGGCAAAGGTAATTTTGAACTATCTTCATTACTTGAAAATGCTCTAACATTTCCTGAAATCCAACCTAATCCTGGTAAATCTCCTTCATCTGATGAGTTTGCAAGCATTTGCATACCAACACAAATTCCAAGTAATGGAACTTCTGAATTTATGACCAGCTTTTCTAAAGAATCTCGTAGACCAGAGTTGTTAAGTTTTTTCATTGCATAATCAAAATGACCTACTCCAGGTAAAATTAAATGAGATGCTTCCTCTAGTAATTTAGTGTTATTTGCACGTTTAGCTTTGATACCTAATCTATCAAATAAATTTAGAAAAGCTTGCACATTACCTACGCCATAATCAATAATTGAAATCATCTAAAATGCCTTTGCTCTAAACCTAAAATCCTTAAAGTATTTACACCTAAATTGATTAACCATCTTTTATTTTTAAAATTATAATAATAATTTTTTGGAAGTTCAAAAAGTTCTTGGAGTTCATTTTTTGACAAATCTAGTTTATGAGCAATATATTCAAATTCTTGTTTTAAAAAATTTTCATCCATTTCTGGAAAAGATATTCTTTCCAAAGCTTCATCACGAGTCATTTGTTGTGTCATAATTAAACTTGAAAAATGCGCTCTACGTTTTTCAAAACCAAAACGTCTTGGAAGCCAATAATCCTCATAAAACCTAGTAAATCTAGATTCATGGTGTTTATGTTTAAAAGGCTGCCACCCAAATTTGTTATTTAGTTCTTTTTCTGCATTTTTCTTTATGTAGCTTACCATGTTAAGGGGATAGATAACTTTCATACCCAAAATTTTTTGATACCATATTTTTGATACCATTATATCTACTAGAGGCAAATAATTAGGTTTTCCATCTCCATGCAAATTCCAAACACTTTGAAACAACATCTTATCGATTCCAACGTAGCCACCCCATTCTTCTGGCTCAACACAGCATTCAGTTGAATAATTAGAACCTGTAAATACATATTTTACATTATTTTTTTTTGCAAATTTATATAATTCTGAAAAAAAAACAGCATCCTGT
>MDTB01080768.1_pt1 | contig 12102 bp, 11 predicted proteins | sample 811161 | NCBI WGS metagenome assembly MDTB01 (sample SAMN05326650, study PRJNA326480) | marine metagenome | isolation source: seawater | place: Mediterranean Sea | collected 2009 | reverse complement strand
GAAATGAAATGTGATGTTATTTTTAAAGCAACAAAGGTTAATGGAATTTATGACTCTGATCCGATAACAAATAAAAAAGCAAAGAGGTATGAAGAAATTAGTTACAATGAAGTAATAAAAAATGATTTAAAAATTATGGATACCTCATCTATTTCTTTATCAAAAGAGAATAAAATTCCAATTATTGTTTTTTCATTGTTAGATCGAAATTCATTAGTTAAAGTATCTAATTGGAAAGGTAATTTTACAATAATATATTAATAATAATTTTTATGGAATTTAAGATAAATGATTTAAGAGAAAAAATGTTAAAATCTGTAGAAATTCTAAAAAAAGAATTTTCTGGATTAAGAACTGGTAGAGCATCTGTAGGATTAATCGAACCTGTTCAAGTGGAAGCTTACGGTTCAAAAGTTCCAATTTCTCAAGTAGCAAACATTGGCGTTCCTGAACCAAGAATGTTAACAGTTCAAGTTTGGGATGCCTCTTTAGTTGCTAGCGTGGAAAATGCAATTAGAACATCTAATCTAGGATTAAACCCAATGACAGAGGGAAATCTAATTCGATTGCCTATACCTGATCTTACTGAAGATAGAAGAAAAGAAATTGTAAAATTGGCCTCAAAGTATTCTGAAGACTCAAAAATTGTAATTAGAAATTTAAGAAGAGATGCTATGGATAATATTAAGCTATATGAAAAAAAAAAAGAAATTTCTAAAGATGAATTATTTCAATTTTCTGATGAGATTCAAAAATTAACCGACGAATTAATTTTAGATATTGATAATTTATACATAGAAAAGGAAAAAGATATTTTAAAAGTTTAATGAATAAAATTTTAGAAGTAAAAAACTTTCCTAGACATATTGCTTTCATAATGGATGGAAACAGAAGGTGGGCAAAAAAAAAAAATAGACCCATTATTGAAGGGCATAAAATGGGCTCTAAAGTTATAAAAAAAATTGTTAAAAAGTCTTTAAAGGTTAATATAAAATATTTAACTTTTTTTGGATTTTCTACAGAAAATTGGAATAGAAAAGCATCAGAAGTTAATGACCTTCAAAATTTATTAGAATTTTATCTTGATAGTGAATTAGAAAACTTTATGACAAACAAAATTAACTTTTCTGTAATTGGCGAAACAAAAAAATTTAAAAGAAATATAATAAAAAAACTAGAAAATTTTCAACAAGTAACAAAGAAAAATAATAATTTATTTTTTATTTTAGCACTAGGCTATGGTTCTAGGAGTGAAATAATAAACTCTATCATAAAAATGAAAAATTATAAAAAAGAATCAGTTAATAAAGAATTTCAAAAAAATTTAATGACTAATAATATTCCTGATCCTGATTTAGTAATAAGAACATCGGGAGAAATGCGTATTTCTAACTTTTTATTATGGCAAATTGCTTATTCTGAATTATATTTTACAAAGACTCTTTGGCCAGATTTTGATTCATATAAATATCAATTAGCAATAAATAATTATGTAAAGAGAAAAAGAAGATACGGTAGTGATATATTGTAGAAATTATGTTTATAACTCGCTTTTTTTCTTCAATAATTTTATTTTTTTTTGCATACTTGGCCTTTTTATATGATCTTTTTTTTATAATTTTTTTTATACATATTCTCTCATTTTTTTCTTGTTGGGAATTTATTCGACTACTTAACTACAAGTCAAAAAATTTTAATAAAGTTAATGTATTGAATAATTTTTATTTAACAAGAAATAAATTATCACTTTTTGATTATTTTAATATTTTCTTAATACAAATTTTTCTTTTAATTTACGAAATTGATAAGCTTTCTTTAATTACTTTATTTTTTTTGTTAACTTTATTTTGTATTTTTTTTTTAATACGAAAAAATAAAAATATAATTTTTTTAACAGGAATTATATATATTGTTTTACCCTTTTTTATATTACTTTTTTTTAAGAACATAGATGAATTAACTTTCTTTTTTCCGTTAATTTTTATTATTGTTATATCTACAGATATCGGTGCATACTTTTTTGGAAAATTATTTGGAGGACCAAAATTATTAAAAAGTGTTAGTCCTAAAAAAACATGGTCAGGCTTAATAGGAGGGATTTTAATTTCAATATTCTCCTCTATTATTTATTATCAAAACTCAACTATCAATTTCGAATTTATTTTCTTAATCTTAGTAATGTCAGTATTTTGTCAAATAGGAGATTTTTTTGAATCATTTTTTAAAAGATTGTGTGGAGTTAAAGATAGTAGTAATTTAATACCTGGACATGGCGGTGTACTTGATAGATTAGATGGTGCTTTATTTTTAATTAATTTTATGTTTTTCTTGTATATTATAAATTTTGACTTTCAAAAGATATTAATAAGTTAATTATGAAGAAAAAAATTACAATTTTTGGCTCTACAGGTTCTGTTGGTAGATCTTCTCTTGATGTTTATGAAGCCCATAAGGATAAATTTTCCCTTATTGGTTTAACAATAAATAACAATTATAAAGAACTAATACCACAAATTAAAAAATATTCACCAAAGGTTGTCGCTATAAAGGATAATGAAGCATATAATTTATTTAATAAAGAGTATAATGATCCTAATTTGATTGTTTTGGGTGGTGAAAATTGTTTGATTGATATATTAGATTTTGAAGTTAACTTTATTATGGCTGGTATAGTTGGATCTGCAGGTCTTTTACCTGTAATTGAAGCAGCAAAAAAAGGTATTGATATTGGATTAGCTAACAAAGAAAGTTTAGTTTGTTCAGGTACAATTCTTAAAAAAATATTAAAAAAAAATAAGTCTAAAATTCTCCCTATAGATTCTGAGCATAATGCAATATTTCAGGTTTTTGAAGACTCTAATAAAAATGAAATTGATAAAATTATTCTTACTGCTTCTGGTGGACCATTTGTAGGGAAAAAAAAAGATGATTTAAAAAATATTTCTCCTCAACAGGCTATACTTCATCCAAACTGGCAAATGGGAAAAAAAATTTCCGTTGATTCTGCTACCTTAATGAATAAAGGACTCGAATTTATAGAAGCACATTATCTTTTTGATATGCCTTTAGAAAAAATTGACGTCTTAATTCATCCACAATCAATAGTTCATTCATGTGTTGCTTACTCAGATGGGTCTGTTTTAGCTCAGATGGGAACTCCAGATATGAAAACACCTATTGCTTATGCAATGAGTTATCCAAAAAGAATTTCAGCTCCAGTTAAAAAACTTGATTTAGCTTCACAAAATAATTTGTCATTTTTTGAACCTGATCATTCTACTTTTCCTGCACTAAGTTTGGCTATTGAAGCTTTAAAAGTAAGTAGAAGTGCACCTGCAGTTTTGAATGCAGCCAATGAGATAGCTGTAGATGCTTTTTTAAATAATTATATACCTTTTTTATCTATTACAAAAATAGTTGATTTAACCTTAAATAAGGTTAATATCTGTCCATTAAATACTATAGATGATGTTATTGCAGAAGATTATAAGGCGAGAGAGATCGCAAAAAAATATGTTACATTAGAAAATAATTAAAAGACTTATTATGTTGGAAAATTTATTACTTTTTTTAAATTCTATTTTACCATTTCTTATTATTCTTACGATTCTAGTTTTTGTTCATGAGTTAGGACATTATTCTATTGCAAGAATAAATAACGTAAAGGTAGAAGTTTTTTCAATTGGATTTGGAAAAGAATTATTTGGTTTTAATGATAAAAATGGTACGAGATGGAAGTTTTCACTTATACCATTAGGTGGTTATGTTAAAATGCATGGAGATGAAGATGAAGCAAGTACAAAAAAGAAGCAAGATTCTAAAGTAAATAAAAGTTTGTCATTCCATCACAAGACTTTAGGTCAAAGATCTGCAATATTATTTGCTGGACCTGCCGCAAATTATTTATTTTCTTTTATTCTACTTATAGTGATTAATTTTTCTTTTGGTTCTCCTTCAATAAAACCAATAATTTCAGAAGTTGTACCTGGTCTTTCTGCAAGTGAAAGTGGATTGTTGGAAAATGATTTAGTATTGAAGGTAAATGATTCTAATATATATAGTTTCAATGAATTAAAGGATTATATAAAAAAGAATAACAACAAAGACATTAAACTAACAATAAGTAGAAATGATAAGATTTATGATATAAATGTCTTGGTGAAAGATAGTATAATCGGCATTAAAGGACTTAATCAAGATTTAGTAAAGCTGAATTTTTTTGATTCAATTGTTTATTCACTTGATCAAATTTATTTTTTCACAGTTTCAACCTTGAAAGGTATAGGTGAAATATTTTTAGGCACAAGAGGTTCAGATGAACTGGGTGGACCAATTAGAATTGCTGAATTATCTTCAGATTTTTGGAACAAAGGTTTGCATAGTACATTGTGGTTTATGGTTTTGATTTCCTTAAACCTTGGCTTAATTAACTTATTTCCCGTTCCCATGTTAGACGGTGGTCATCTAATGTTTAATTTAATAGAGTTTATAAAAGGTAGTCCTCTGAACCAAAAGTCTCTTGAAGTATTGCATAGCATAGGTTTCTTTTTACTTATTTCTTTGATGATATTTGCTACATATAATGATATTTTAAGATTTATAAAATAGTTTTGATTTTATAAATAAAAATTTAAATTCATGTCAAAAATTAATACTAAGTTATTTATTTTACTTTTCTTTATTTTTTCTTTTAACAAAAATTCTTTTTCACAGGAGAAAGTATATCCTGGAACACCATCGTCAAGTTATAATTTTAATTATTCAATCCCAAGTGATGTATTAAAAAAAAAAGAAAAAAGTCAATTTCAAATAAAGAAAGATTTTATAAAAAAAGATGAAGATTTAACTATCGTTGTCAAAGGAAATTTAAGACTCGATAGAAGTGTAATAATTAGAGATTCAAAAATAGAAGATTTTCCAAAAACAGATCAGAAAGCTCTTAGTAAAGCGGTTAAAAATCTTTATTTAACAGGCTTTTTTAATGATGTTAAAATATTTGAATCAGAAAATATTATTTATATCAATGTTAAAGAAAATCCAATTATTAATAAAATTGCTTTTGAAGGAAATTCAGAAATTACTGATGAGGCCCTAAATGACGAAATTTTATCAAAAGTTAGAAAAGTATATTCAAAGGATAAAATTAAGTCTGATGTTATTAAAATTCAAAATTTATATAAAAGACTTGGTTTTTTTTCTAGTTATATAGAGCCAAAGATTATAAAAATTGCCCAAAATAGAGTTAATCTAGTCTTTGAGGTATATGAGGGTTTAGAAGCTAAAATTAAAAAAATAAATTTTATTGGTAATAAAGAATTTTCAGATTCAACCCTTAAAGATGTTTTATATTCAGAAGAAACTAGGTGGTATAAATTTTGGGGTTCAGGAGATAAGTTTGATCAAGATAGGTTAGATTATGATAAAGATCTTTTAAAGAAATATTATTATGATAATGGTTATATTGATTTTAGAATTTTATCTACTACCTCACAACTTGTTGCAACAGACAAAAATTTTATAATTAATTTTAAGATTTCTGAAGGGAAAAGATACAAACTTTCAGAAATAAAACTAGAAACATCAATTAAAGACTTTGAGTTATTTGATATTGAGTCGTTATTAGTTATTGAAAATGGAGATTGGTTTAGTTCTAAGAAAGTAGATAGAAGTATTGATAATATAATTGAAAAAGCATCTGAACTTGGTTTTGCGTTCGTTGATGTGCGACCAAAGTTAAAAAAAATAAGTGAAAAAAATGTCAATATAACATTTGTTGTTTATGAAGGAAGTAAAGTTTTTATTGATAGAATAAATATAAGGGGAAACTTAAAAACTGCAGATAAAGTAATAAGAAGAGAAATAGAACTTATAGAAGGAGATGCTTTTAATTTGACTAAGATTAAGAAAAGTGAAAGAAATATAAAATCATTAGCCTTATTTGAATCAGTAAATGTAAACTACGAACAAGTTCCAAAAACTAATAAGACGTCAGTTGATGTTGAAATAACTGAAAAATCAACTGGTGAATTTTCTGTTGGTGCTGGATTTTCTTCTCTTGATGGAGCCCTAGGAAATTTAGGAGTAAAAGAGTCTAATCTTTTTGGTGAAGGAAAAGAACTAGCTTTACAATTAGGCATTTCAACACGTAAATCTAGCATTGATTTAAAATATACCGAACCTTATTTTTTAGAAAAAGATATTGCAGCTGGAATTGATCTTTTTAATACTAGAGCAAACAACAAAACCTATAGTGGATATAAGCATAATGTTATTGGTTTTAAAGTAAGAGCTGGATATGAAATTTTCGATGATTTCAGACATTTTTCAAGTTATACGCTTAAACGTGATAAAATTCATGATATAGACACAAGTTCATCAACTTTTATAAAAGCACAAGAAGGAAAATCAGTGACTTCAATGATTGGCCAGGCTTTTCAGTATGATAAACTAAACGATAGATTAAATCCTACAGACGGTTATAGAATAAAATTAGATATAGATTACTATGGACTTGGTGGAAATGCGAAGCATCTATTAACTGAATTCAAAGTTGCAAATTTTTCAAGATTATTTGAAGGAATAATTGCTGCAAATTTTGTGGAGTTAGGTTATATTCTTCCTGTAAAAGATGTAAGAATTAATGATAGATTTTTTCTTTCTGGTGATGACTTAAGAGGATTTAAGAACCATGGAATGGGTCCAAGAGATACTTCAACTACTGACGCATTAGGTGGTGAACAGTATTTTGTAATTAGAAATGAATTACATTTTCCAATAGGTTTACCCGAAGAGCTAGGTGTCAAAGGATTATTATTTGGGGATGCAGGTTCTTTACATTATACCTCTAATTCTGGGACTAATGTAAAAGATAATTTAAATATTAGAGCTTCAGTTGGTTTTGGAATTTCGTGGTTATCTCCATTTGGACCTGTTAAGTTTTTCTTATCTAGGCCAATAATTAAAGAAAGTTTTGATAAAAATGAGATTTTTCGATTTAGTTTTGGTACAACATATTAATAATTTATTATAAGGAGATTATTAAATGAATAAGTTTGTGTTATTTTTTTCTATTTTTTTCATTATTACTAATCAACTATCCTCTCAAGAAATTGATGAAAAGAAGGCACCTATACTAAAGAAAGAGAATATAGAGTTTACTAGAATTGGTGTAATTGATATGCAAAAGATTTTAAATGAATCTATAGCATATCAGGGAGTTGTTGAGCAGTTTGAAGATATTAGAAGAGTACACAGAAATAATATGACTAAACAAGAAGATCAAATAAGAGACGAAGAAAGTAAGTTGTTCAAACAGAAGAATATTATATCTAAAGAAGCATATGCGAAAAAAGGTCAAGAAATTCTTAAAAAAATTAACAACCTCAAACAACAAAAAAATACTGATGTGAAGAAGTTTGAAATTGCTTTTGAAAAAGCAACAAATAGAATTCAAAAAGCTCTAGTTGACGTTCTTTCAGTGATTGCTAACGAAAAAGATTTAAATTTAGTTTTAGCAAAAAATCAAGTTCTTCTTGTTGGCAAGGATATTGATTTAACTGACAATGCAATCAAGCAACTAAATAAAGTTCTTTCTTCGGTAAAATTAGAATTAAAATAATGAAAGATTATTTTGGCTGATAATTCTTTTTATAAAAATTACGGACCATTTTACTTAAGTTCACTAGTTGAAGGTACTGATTGTTCAATTTTAGGAGATGAAAAATTTTTGATAAAAGATATAAATTCTTTAAATCTTGCTTCTTCAAATGATCTTTCTTTTTTAAGTAATAAAAAATATTTAGAAGAATTAGATAATACTAAAGCTGGAGTAATCATAGTAGAAAAGAAATATGCTATAAATAATTATAAGAGTTATATTATTTCTGAAAACCCTTATTATACATTTGCACAAATTTCTAGGAAATTTTATCCTGAATCAACCTATCCAAATACTTATTTTTCTAAAGAAGATATTTTGAAAAATAATGATGATTCTGTAAAAATCTCAACTAATTCATTTGTACATAAGTCGGCAAAAATAGGGAGAAATACTAAAATTGGTTTTAATTCCTTTATTGGTCCTGGTGTTTCAATTGGGGAAGATTGTATTATATCTGATAATGTTTCAATATATTTTAGTTTGATTAAGAATAATGTAAAAATCTCATCAGGGACAAGAATTGGGTCTGAAGGTTTTGGATTTGCAATCAAGGGAAATCATTTTCTTAAAATTCCTCAAATTGGTAGAGTAATAATACATGATAATGTTGAGATTGGTTCTAATACTTCAATTGACAGAGGTTCAGCAGGTGATACTATTATCAACAAAAATACAATGATTGATAATTTAGTTCATATTGCACATAATGTTGAAATAGGAAATAATTCTATCATTGCTGCAATGACAGGAATTTCTGGAAGTACAAAAATAGGGAAATATGTTGTAATGGGTGGTCAAGTAGGTATTACAGGACATTTAATCATTGGTGATAATGTTAAAATTGCGGCAAAAAGTGGAATAATGCGAAATATAGATAGTAATACAGATGTTGGAGGGTACCCTGCACAACCAATTAGAAATTGGCATAAATCAACAGCTTTTTTAATGAAAAATGTCAGAAAAAAATAAAAAAAACTTTTTAAATATTGAGGATATAAAAAAGCTTATTCCTCATAGATATCCATTTTTATTAGTTGATAAGGTTGTGGAAATCATTCCATTTGAAAGTGCAACCGGAATTAAAAATGTTACAATTAATGAAAATTTTTTTCAAGGACATTTTGAGAAAATTTCTGTTATGCCTGGAGTTTTATTGATAGAATCGATGGCACAATCTGCTGGTTGCTTAATTCTTTCTAGTTTAAAAAAAAAAGAAGAAAATATTTCTGTTTTACTATTATCCATTAACAAAGCTAAATTTAGAAAGCCAGTTATGCCAGGAGATGTTTTGAAAAATAAAGTTCTCAAGAAAAATAATGTTAGAAATATTTGGAAATTTACTTGTAAAACATATGTTGAAAATGAACTAGTAGCTGAAGCAGAACTTTCTGCAATATTAGCTGAAGAATAGAATTAAATAAACTATATTTTGAAATATAATGAAATTATTTGTTATTGGATATTTTTTTTAAATATAGATAATTTATAAATATGTTGAGTAAAGTTTCAATTATTGATCCTCAAGCAAAACTAGGAAAAAATGTAACAGTTGGACCATATTCTGTTATTGGCCCAGATGTTAAAATTGGTGATAATGCAAACATATATAGTCATGTAGTTATTCAAGGAAAGACACAAATTGATGAAAATTGTGAAATCTTTCCATTTGCATCAATTGGTTCTAAACCACAAGATCTAAAATTTAATGGTGAAGTTTCGTATATTAAGATTGGAAAGAATGTAAAAATAAGAGAGCATGTAACAATAAACCCAGGCACTATTGGCGGAGGAGGTGTTACTTCTGTGGGAAATGACTGTTTATTAATGGTTGGAACACATATTGCTCATGATTGCAAAGTTGGCAATGGTGTTATTTTTGCTAATAATGCTACACTTGCTGGCCATGTTGAAATTCAAGATTTTGCTGTAATTGGTGGTTTAAGTGCTATTCATCAATTTGTTAGAATTGGTGAAGGCGCAATGATTGGAGGTATGTCTGGAGTTATTTCAGATGTAATACCTTTTGGTTCAGTGATTGGAAATAGAGCAAAGTTATCAGGTTTAAATTTAGTTGGTCTAAAAAGAAGTAATTTTGAAAAAAATGAAATACAAGCCCTAAGAGCTCTTTATAAATTTATTTTTAATTCTGATAAAAATAATTTTAGAGAAAGGTTATCTGAGTTTGTCCAAAAACCAATAAAATATAAAAGTGAAAAGAAAATTATAGATTTTTTAAATAATAATACTGCAAGATCATTTTGTTTGCCTGGTTAGTTTTGTGAAAAAAATAATAATTTTAGCTGGAAATGGTTCACTACCGATTAATATTATTAAAAACTTAAGAAGAAGAAAAATTAGTTTTTTTTCATTAATTATTTCAAGTTCTGGTTGGAATAGTAATATTGAAAGATTTCCTTTTAAAGTTATAAACCTTGGAATAATTATAACAGAAATTAAAAAACTACAAAATGAAGGGTTCGGACATATAATATTTGCAGGAAGTATTAAAAGACCAATTATTTCCGAAATTAAACCAGATTTTAATAGTCTTAAGTTAATCCCTAAATTTACTAAAGTTCTTTTAAAAGGTGGAGATGACTTTTTGTTTAAATTTATTATTTCTGAACTTGAAAAGCTAAAGTTTAAAGTATTAGATATCAAATCTGTAGCTCCTGAATTATTTCTAAGTAAAGGAATTAAAACAAAAAAAAAACCATGTAAAATTGCGAAAAATGATATTCAGAGAGGAGAATCTATTCTTAATACTTTATCTAAATATGACGTAGGTCAGTCAATCATAGTCCAGCAAGGTGAAGTTCTAGGCATAGAGGCTATTGAAGGAACAGATAGACTAATTAGAAGAATTTCAAAATATAGACGAAAAGGTGTAAAACCAACATTAATTAAATTATTTAAGAAGAAACAAGAATTAAAAGCTGATTTGCCAACCATAGGTTTTAAAACGATTCTAGAATGTAATAATTTTTCTATAGGCGGCATTGCTTATCTTGCTAATAAAACATTATTTATTGACCATGAAAAAATAATTAACAAAATGAATAAAAATAAAATGTTTTTGATAGGAATTTAAATGCATAAAAAAATTATGATAATTGCTACAGAGCCATCTGGAGATTCTCTTGGATATGACTTAATTAAAGCAATACAAAGTGAGAGAGATGATATTTTATTTTTTGGTATCGGTGGAGAAAAGATGGAGTCACTTAAATTTAAATCTATTATCAATATGAAAGAATTAAGTGTGAATGGAATCATTGAAGTTCTTTTAAGACTTAAATCTTTTATCAAATATATAAATCAAACAATAAAGTTTATTAATACAAACAAACCAGATGTAATTGTAACAATTGATTCTCCTAGTTTTAATTATCGGTTAATCAAGAAATTACAACATCTAAGAAATAAAACAAAGTTTATCCATTATGTTGCTCCTTCAGTATGGGCTTGGAAAAAATATAGAGCAAAGCAATTTTCAAAAGTTTATGATTTGTTACTTACATTATTTGATTTTGAACCTAAATATTTTGAAGAATATAAATTAGATTCTAAATTTGTTGGTCATCCAATTTTTTTTCAAAGAAGAAATTTTAAAAAAAAGAATAAGGAAAAAATTATAAGTTTTTATCCAGGTTCTAGAGTCAATGAAATAAATAAAATTTTTCCTGAAATGTTAGAAGTTATGAAAATTTTTTCTAGTGAAAATCCTTCATATAGATTAAAAATTGTAACTATTCCAAGTCTAGTCGATAATATAAAAAAAATAATGAAAAATGAAAAATTTGAAATTATTTCTGATCTTAATAGAAAAGAACAAATTATGGCCAATTCCTTGTTAGCTGTAGCTGCATCAGGAACTATATCTTTAGAATTAGCCTTTTATAAAGTACCTATGATTATAGTTTATAATGCTAATTTTTTTACAACTTTTATAATTAAAAAATTAGTAAAAATTAAATGGTGCAGTTTAATTAATATAATATTTAATAAAGGAATTGTTCCTGAGTTATTATTTGAGAATTTTAATAAAGAGGAAATTTTAAAAAAAATAAATTATTTTCTTTCTGATAAGAATACTTTTTCAAAGCAAAAGAAATATTTTGCTAAACTTTCTGCAAAACTTATCAATAAGAAAAATGATCCATCAATTTTGGCTGCTAAATTAATTTTAAATATTAAATAGTACCTGGGTACATTTTTTTTTTATTTTTTGTACTTCTTTTATTTAAAGAAATAAATTTCCTTGAAGCTTTGCCTACATAAAGTTGTCTGGGACGACTAATTTTATTTGAATTTAATTCATTCATTTCTTTCCATTGCGAAATCCAACCAACTGTTCTAGCTACTGCAAAAATTACAGTAAACATTGACTCTGGTAACCCTAATGCCTTAAGAATAATTCCTGAATAAAAATCAACATTTGG
>MDTB01064227.1_pt1 | contig 12102 bp, 11 predicted proteins | sample 811161 | NCBI WGS metagenome assembly MDTB01 (sample SAMN05326650, study PRJNA326480) | marine metagenome | isolation source: seawater | place: Mediterranean Sea | collected 2009 | reverse complement strand
ATCACCAAAAATTAATCCTATCATTTTAAAAAAATGGCGTACAAATTGATCTTTTTTTATCTTTAGTTATAAAGTCAATTACATTTTTAACTAAGGAATTTTCTTTAAATGAACCATTTAAATTAGATATATTTTCATTAATATTCTTAGTAGCGAAAATTTCTTTATAAGCATCACTCAAACCTAAAATATCTTTGTTATCAAATTTTGCTCTTCTTAATCCAATAAGATTTAATCCTTGTAATGAATTTCTATTTCCCATCGATAACCCATAAGGTATCACATCATGTAAAACACCAGTCATACCACCTATCATGGCCATTTTACCTATTCTAGTAAACTGTTGAACTGCAGAGTTTCCACCTATAACTACGTTGTCCTCAATTATAGCATGTCCTCCTAGTGGAACATTATTTGCTAAAATAACATCATTACCAACTTTACAATCATGGGCAATGTGAGATGAAATCATAAATAAACAGTTATTACCAATTGAAGTTAACCCTCCTCCTCCACTTGTTCCAGGATTAATTGTTACATACTCTCTAATCTTATTATTTTCCCCAATAATAAGTTTTGTTTTTTCCCCTTTGTATTTGAGATCTTGTGGATCATTACCAATTGAAGCAAATGGATAAATTGTATTATTTTTACCTATAGTTGTATTACCATGAATATTTACATGTGAATAAATTTTAACATTTTCATTAATTATTACATCTGGTCCAATTACTGAATACGCACCTATTTCAACTGACTCTGAAATTTTAGCATTAGTATGTATTATTGCAGTTTTGTGTATCACACATTATAAATATAGCTTATTTCAAATAATACTTATCAAGAAATGTTGCTGATTATTTCCTGTCAACAATTGTTGCTGACCACATAGCTTCAGCCATTTTTTGTCCATTTACTTTAGCCTCACCTTTATACTTCCATACTCTACCATGGGACCTTACTGCTTCAATATCTAATAATAATTGACAATCAGGTATTACAGGATTTCTAAATCTTGCTTTTTCAACACTCATTAAATAAACAAGTTTATTTTGATATGTTTCCTTATCAATACCATCTGCTGTAAGTGCTGCAGCAGCTTGTCCAAAAGCCTCAACTATTAGAACTCCTGGCATCACAGGTTGACCAGGAAAATGTCCTTGTACAAAAAAACTATCTTTTCTAACATTAACCACAGCTGTTCCAGACTTTAACTCTTTAATATTAATTAACTCATCAATTAATAGCATTGGCTCCCTATGAGGTAACAAATTTTTTATTTGATCTTTATTAAGTTGTTTACTCATATTTTTTTATTTTCTTTTATAAATTTTTTTATGTCTTTGGCGGGATATCCCATTACTCTGGAATTGTCAGATAAATTTTTTATTACTCCAGATCCACCACCAATTTGAACATTATTGCCAATTTTTAAATGACCAGATATACCAGCTTGACCACCAATCATAACATTATCTCCAAGGATTGTACTGCCAGCAATTCCAACTTGACCTGCTATAATACAATTTTTTCCAATTTTTACATTATGGGCTATATGCACTTGATTATCAAGAAAGGTATTTTCACCTATAATAGTTACAGAAAATGAACCCCTGTCTATAGTTGAACCAGCCCCAATTTCGCAATTATTTTTAATTAACACATAACCTATATGTGGGTATCTATAATTTAAATTTTTGCTAGGCATAAATCCAAAACCTTTCTTTCCAATAGTAGCATTATCTAATATATGCACATTAGACTCGACTATTGAATTTTTTATAACAACATTTGATCCGATAATGCAATTTTTACCTATTACAACGTTATCCTCTATAATTGTATTTGAACCAAATATAGTTCCATCACCAATTGTGACATCAGAGCCAACAAACGAATTTTTACCAACATTACCTGAATATAGCTGATCTATTGGTTTTAAATGGTCATTTGGTATATCCACTGATGATGATGGATAAAATAATTCTGCAACCTTAGAAGAGTAAAACAAAACATTGTCAGTTGTAATAGCTGAGCAATTATTTGGAAGATATTTACTAAATTCTTTCTTAGTAATACAGGCACAGGCTTTTGTAGATTTAGCATGATGTAAATATTTGTTAGAATGAAAAAATGTAATATCTTCAGATGTTGCATCGTTTAAACTTGTAAAATTTTTAATTAATTTTTTAATATTTTTTTCAATTTTTACTTCTAAAGAAATATTTTTAATTATATCAGCAAGTAAAAATGGACCTTTATTTTTAAAAAAAATATTGACAGACATTAATTAAGAGGGATTTTTTGAATCTTATTATCTAAAATTTTAATTATATCAGAAGTAATATTTAAATTTTTTTTTTGCAACTATAATATCTTCTTTTTTTAAAATAAATGAAATATCATTTTCTTTTGAATATTCTGTTAGTATTATATTGAGATTATCTAATAATTTAGTTTTAGCGACAATTCTTTTATTATTAAGATCATCAATTTTTTTATTTTGTCTTACTTGATAAGATTTTATTTTCTTTTTTAACAAATTAACTTTTTTTTTATACTCACTTTCTGATAAAATATTTTTTTGAGCTAAAATCTTATTTTCTTCATCTTTTAGCTTTTGCTGAGCAATTTTAAATTCTGAGGTGTGATTTGAATGAATTTTCTTTATTTCATTATTTATATAATCTCCAGCTAAACTTTTATTTAAAATATCTTTCATATTAATATATACAATTTTTTCTGTTGAAAATGCTATACTAGAATAAGTTAATAAAAATGTTATTACAAAAAAATTTACAAGATATTTCATTAAAAAGTAGTTCCAATTTGAAACCTAAAACTTTCCTCAATATCTGTATCAGCTTTACTTAATGGCAAAGAATAAGAAAAACTTAAAGGACCAATAACTGTATACCAATCTATGGCAATACCTGTAGCGCTTCTTATTTTATTAGATTCATCTAGTGATGTTTCGTAATCAACACCCCAAATATTTGCTGCATCAAAGAAAAGTTTAAAATCAAAATTTTCAAGGTCTTTGAAAAGTGTAGGTAATGTTGTTGCTATATTTACTGATGATGCATAATTACCACCTATAAAATCACCTCCATCTTTTGGACCAATTTTACCACTCTCAAAGCCTCGTAATCTATTTGAGGGTAAAAATAATCTCTCTGATATTCTAACATCCTCATCTGAAATTGAATTAATTGCTCTAGCATAAAATGTGAAGGTAGCTATCATGTCATCAAGAAATTCTTCATACAAGTTAAGTTCATATCCATTTAAAACAGAGCTTGTCTCACTTATAACTGGTAAAGATTGTGTAAACCTCGATCTATAACCATCTGATGTTTTAAATTTTTGATTTCGCTTATCGAAATCAATTGTGTAATCTAGATCTGTATCAAAATATGTTCCCTCTTGTTTTCTTAAATTGTTTGACGCCAAGGTAGTTGTTTTAAGGGACTCATAAAATGCAGAAGTACTAGGATAAATAAATAAATCTTCATAATATTCAAATCTTGTACCAAAAGAAAAACCTGTTTTTGTTGTTTTGTATCCGTAATCCTTCATTCTATCTGTGGTTAAACTTTGCACATTTGTAGATAATGAATTATCCGACCCTTGAAAATTTGGGTTATACACAGAAAATTGACCTCTAATTTGCTCTTCAGATAAACTTAAATTAGTATCAAATTCAATTCCTCTACCCATAAAATTGTTTTCTTTTATTCCAAAAGCTATTGAACCACCGCTAGTACCATAACCAGCACCAGCAAAAACCTCTCCTGTAGGTTTTTCATCAACTTCAATATTAATTATTTTGCTATCCGATGTAGATCCATCAGCTACAGAAAAATCAACAGTTTTAAAAAAGTTTAGACTCTTCAAATTATTTATTGATTTATTTACTAGAATTTTATTATAAGCATCGCCTTCATCAATTTCAAACTGCTGTCTTAAAACATCTTCACGGGTAATATTATTTCCAAATATATTTATTCTCTCTACAAATTCTTTTTGTAGTTCGCTAATATCAAAATTAAAATTTAATTTATTCTCTTCAGATATTTTAATTCCTACAGTGGCATTTATAGACTCATATTGCTCAAGAAGTGCTATTTTTTCAATCTCTTTCAAAAGTTTATCCACTCTTGAAAATGAATATGTTTTTCCTTTTAAATCAGAAGAAATCTTAAAAACATTTTTAAAATATTCTTTATTGAAATCCAATGGCAAATTTAAATTTATTTCGTTAAAATAGAATTTTAACCCAGCATCAATATTAAATATTAAGTCAAATTTACCATCATCAGAAAATTCTGCAAACGAACTTTTTACATCAGCTTTGTAATAGCCTTTATTTTTATAAAAATTAGTTAAAAGTCTTACGTCTAAAGCAACACGCTCTTCATTTAAAAATTTTTTACCTGAAATAAATTTCCAAAATTTAGCTTCTTCAGAGGTAATAATATCATATAATTTTCTACTTTTATATTTCTTGTCTCCAATAAAATTGATATTTCTAATTAAAGCCTTTTTACCCAAATCAATATCATATATTAATTTTATTGTGTTGCTTGGTTCATCTATCAATTGCAAATTTACTTTTGCAAAATAGTATCCAAATTTCCTTAAAGTATTTAGAACAATTTCTCTATCTTTGTTTGCTAAATAGCTATTAAAAGAACTTTTTTTCTTTAAGTTTAGATTTTCAATTATAGGATCTCTTAATTTATTCGCTTTAATACCATTTATAACTAAATCACTAATTAATGGTAACTCAACAACATTAATTATTAATTTCTTATCAGTTATTTTGATATCAATAGTATCAAAAAAATTTGTATCGTAGAGATTTTTAAGAATATTATTAATTTCATTAGTATCAACAATTTTATTTTTATCTATTTGACCAAATAGAATAATAGTTTCATTAGTTATTCTTTTATTTCCATTTATTTCTAACTCATTAATATTTGTTGCATTAACAATATTGTGAAAAAAAAATACAAATAATAAAAATAAATGATAACTTTTAATCATATAATCATCATATACATAAACGTCTAGTTTTCAATCTTACAGAGTAATTTAAATCTTGTATTTCCTTAAAATTTTTAGGTTTAAGATATTTATATTTAGTATAGTTTTTTAAATTTATAATTTTTTTTAAAATTATAATAATTTCATTGAATTTAATTTTGTCACTTAAAAACAAATTAACAAGCTCGTCATTTGCACTAATTAATACTGTATCAAATAAACTGCAAGTCTCTGTTAAATTTTTAAGAATTTCAATTGAAGGGAATTTATTCTTATCGACATCATAAAAGTTTAATTTCGAAAAATTATTTATATTAAATTTTTTTATGAAGCGATTCTTTTTAAAATTATTACCGTGTATAGAAGTGTATATAGGTATTTTCATATCTGTTTGATGCAATAAAGCATGACTAGTTCCATTTGAATAATTCACAATGGCGTGTACAATTGATTGAGGGTGGATAACGACTTTAATTTGGTCACGATTTAAATTAAATAAACGATATGCCTCTAAAACTTCAAATATTTTGTTCATAAGTGTAGCTGAATCAATCGAAATTTTCTTACCCATTTTCCATTTAGGATGATTTAGTGCTTTTTTTTTATCAATATTAGCCATTGATTTTTTATTTGTATTTAAAAAAGGTCCTCCTGATGCAGTTATAGTTATATCTATCATTTTGTTTTTTTTATTATTCATCATTAACTGTGAAATAGCGAAATGTTCAGAATCAACAGGGACAAATACTGTTTTGTTTTTATTTAATTGATGTTTAATTAAATTCCATCCGCATATAATTGACTCTTTATTTGCAAAAAGTATTTTTTTAGTTTTTTTAATTAATGATAAATTATACTTTAAACCATCTAGACCAGATATAGCACTCATCATTAGATCAGTTTTGTTAATTTTTTTTGAAATACTTTTGAAATCTTTAATGATACTGATTTTAGTGTTTGTGAGTAACTTTTTTAACTTTATTGATTTTTCTTTATTTTCTAAATAAATAAATTTAGGTTTGAACATTAAAGCTTGCTTATAAAGCATTCTATAATTTGATTTGGCAACTAATAATTCAATCAAATAATCTTTTTTATTTGTATTAATAATTTTTAATGTTGATTTTCCTATTGATCCTGTTGAACCTAATATTATAATTTTTTTTTTCATTTAAAAATATTGAAAAAAATTTGTTTTTAAAATTAAAAAAGAAAGAGGAAATGCAAAAATCATGCCATCAATTCTATCTAATATGCCACCGTGTCCAGGAATAATTTTTCCAGTATCTTTTATTTTTGATAGTCTTTTAAAGTAAGAAATAGTTAAATCGCCTAATTGACTAAATGTAGAAACAATTAGAGTAAATATGAGAAATTTATACATTGTCTCTGTAAACGTATACGAAAAATAAAAAAATAAATTTACTGACAATATTGATAATAAATAACTACCTATCATACCTGAGTAGGTTTTATTTGGACTGATTTTAGTTATTTTTGGCCCTTTAATTAAATTACCAAAAATATAGCCTCCTACATCAGTGGAAACACATATCAGTGCAATCAATAATAGATATATATAATCATCATTAAAATTATTTCTTAATTGATAAATAGAATAAAATGAAAATATTAAAAATATTAACCCAAAGAAATTATAATATCGGTTTTTGCTCATCATAAACCACTCATAAGCAGATATAAAAAAACATATTGATATAAAAAAATTAAATAAAAAAGATCCCTTAATTGTAAAAAAAAGTGCTAATGGAATAAGTATTAATGAACTTAATAATCTCTTTAATAAATTATTATTTATCATAATCCACCAAAATTTCTTTTTATACTAGAATATTTATTAATTATTTTATTGTAATCTTTTTTTGTAAAATCAGGCCAAAGCTTTTTGACAAAAAAAATTTCAGAGTATGCTATTTGCCATAACATAAAATTACTAATTCTATTTGTATTTCCAGTTCTTATTAGTATATCTGGATCTGGAATATTTTGTGTATATAAATTATCTGTAATATTCTTAACATTTATTTTTTTTTTATATTTAATCATTTTATTTATCGAATAAATCAATTCTTCCTTAAATCCATAATTTAGTGCTAAATTAATTTGTAAACCTGAATTATTTTTAGTTTTTTTTTCAGAATTTTTTAAAATTTTTTTTAATTTTTCAGAGAAAATTTTTTTATTACCAATAATCTTGAGCTTAATATTTTGTCTCATTAGGTCATCTATTTTCTTATGTAAGAAATTTTCGAGAAGCTTAAATAAATAAGTAATTTCACTCTTTGGTCTTTTCCAGTTTTCTGTGGAAAAAGCAAATAATGTTAAATAATGAATTTTGTTTTTTACAGTTTCGTCAATTATTTTCTTTACTGTATTTAAACCCTCTCTATGCCCGTAATTTCTTGATTTTTTTTTTTTATAACCCCATCTACCATTCCCGTCCATAATAATGGCTACATGGTTGATTTTATTCATATTGTCATTATTTCTTTTTCTTTAATTGAAACTTTTTCATCTACAATATTAATATTTTTATCAGTCATTTCTTGGATTAATTTTTCATTATTTTTTAATTCATCTTCACTAATTTCTTTAATTTTCAAAAGATCTTTTAATTGATCATTAGCCTCTCTTCTAACTGTTCTGATTGAAACTTTACATTTTTCACCCATTGCTTTAATCATTTTTTTTATCTCATTACGTCTTTCTTCGTTAAGGCTTGGTACAGGCAACCTAATTAACTGTCCATCTATCTGTGGATTTAAACCTAGTTCAGATTTTTTAATTGATGCATCTATAAGGGGTACATTATTTATATCCCACACTTGTATATTTATCATCCGAGGTTCTGGTGTTGTAATTGTTGCAATTTGATTAATTGGCATTTTTTGACCATAGACGTCTACTTTAATTAGATCGAGCATTTTTGAATTCGCTCGACCTGTCCTCAACGAGAAGAGCTCTTTATCAAATCTATCAATAGTAACAGTCATTTTATGACTGTAAATGTTTATTTCAAACATTACTCTCCTATTTTTAATCTAAAAAATTCTTTAATTTTAAGATCAGATATATTTAGATCTGAAATTATATCTTTAACCTTTTTCTTTGGTTCCATAACCCATGCTTGTGTAATTAGTGAATTATCTTGTTTAAATTTACTTATTTTCCCTAAGCTAATTTTGTTGATAATTTCTTCAGGTTTGCCTGAGTTTTTAAGCTCTTCTTTTATTAATAATTCCTCTTTTTCGATATCAGATTTTTCAAGAGCATTTTCTTCAATTGCTAATGGATTTGATGCAGCAATATGCATTGTTAATTGCTTAGCAAAATTATTTAATTTTTCAGAATTGTCAGAAGTTTCTATAGAGATTACAACTGCTAATTTACTTAGATTGTCTTGAACAACTGTATGTAAGTAATAAAAATTTTTGGAATTTTCTTGATTAAATGTTTTTATTCTTCCAATTGTAATCTTTTCTCCAATTTTTGATACCATATTCACTAAGTTTTCCTCAACAGTAGAACCATTTTTCATTTTAAATGAGTTAATTTTACTTAAATCAGAATTACAATTATTATTAACTTCACTTAATTCTTTAACAAATAAAATAAAATCATCATTTTTTGCTACAAAATCTGTTTCACAATTCACTTCAATTAGCGACATTTTTTTACTATCACCACTTACCGCAACTACTCCTTCATTTGCAACTCGTGACATTTTTTTTGAGGCTTTTGAGATCCCTTTTATCCGTAAGATTTCAATAGCTTTTTCAAGATCACCCTTAGATTCTTTTAATGCCTGATTGCAATCCTTGAAACCTGCTCCTGTATTCTTACGCAGTTGTTTAATATTTTCTAAATTACCAGTCATTAATTTAATTTTTTTTGATTTATAATAAGAGCTTCGTCTGCAATTTTTTTATTTTCTTTCTTTTTATCTGTCTCAATCTCTGGGATTTCTTTAATTTCATCTTTTGCATTTTGAATAGTCTCTTTTAATAAACTACAGTATAAATCAATAGATCTACGTGCATCATCATTTCCTGGTATAGGAAAATCGATACCATCAGGATTTGAGTTTGTATCTAATATAGCTACAATTGGTATATTAAGTTTAATCGACTCTTTAATAGCTAAAGACTCGTAATTTGTATCAATTATAAAAACTAAATCGGGAATTTTTTTCATCTCAGATATCCCTCCCAATGATCTTTGTAATTTATCTCTCAAGACACTCATTTTTAGTAATTCTTTTTTTGTGAACCCTCTATTTTCCGATATTAAATCTTTGTTAATTTTATCTAGCTTTTTTATTGAATTAGAGATAGTTCCCCAATTTGTTAACATTCCTCCAAGCCATCTATAATTTACAAAAAATTGGTTGGTTTCCTTAGCTAATTCAGCAATGGCTTCTGACGCTTGTTTCTTTGTAGAAATAAAAAGAACCTTTCCACCATTTGAAACAGTTCTATAAACTTTTTCTAAAGCTGCATTAGTAAGCTCTAAAGTTTGAGTAAGATCAATAATATGTATCGAATCTCTTTTGCCAAAAATGTATTTTTTCATTTTTGGATTCCATCTTAATGTTTTATGGCCAAGATGGACGCCCGCTTCTAATAATTGTTGTATTGTTAAACTTGGTATTTTCATATTTTTTCCCGGTTGAGCCACCACAATTATTTCCACTTAAGGACCGGAGGTATAAAACCACAAATTGTGTGCGTTGTTAATTTTGAGTTTTTTACAAATTTATTTTGATTAAAACAAGTGTTTTTTTAGGTAAAATTAGTAAGAATATTCTTATTTTTTATTAAATTTATCAGTTTCCTATCAATATTTCTCTTATTTTTCAGCTTAAAAGTATAATTTGAATTATTATTATTAATATTTATTAAAACATTTGTTTTACCATCCTGATTTATAATTTCTTTCAAAACCTGAATTTTATCTACATTATCAATCTCAAATATTACTTCATTGATATTTTGATTATATAAGTTTTTTAAACTTGTAATTTTTTTAACATTGACTCGTGTAAATCTGTTTTCTTGACCAGTGATATTTTTGGAAAGTGTTAATAGTAACGAATTACCTTCAGCAAGAATATCTCTATTTAGATCAAGAATATCAGAAAAAATAAATAGTTCAAAAACACTTGTAAGATCTGTTAATTTAATTATAGCATAAGAATTACCTTTTTGGGTTTTTCTTTCCTGGATTTTTAAAAGTGTGCCTGCAATATTAATTTCTTTAGAGGTGTTTAATTCTTTAAATTTGGTGTAATCCTTGATATCATACTGTTGATACATATCTTTAAATTGATTTAATGGATGGTCTGAAATAAAAAATCCAATTGACTCAAACTCTCTCTTGAGTTTATCTTCAAAGTTCCATTCTTTAATATCTTCTAGTAAAAAACTGTCATTGTCATTAGAATTTGCACTACCAAATAAATCAATTTGGTTTGTAACCTTTTCCTCAAAAATATTTTTAGATCTTATAATAAGATTTGGTATTGATGAATAAATTAAATTTCTATTAGGGCATAGATCGTCAAAAGCTCCTGCTTTTACTAATCCTTCTAGTTGTAGTTTATTTATATTTTTTGGATCTACACGACTTATAAAATCATTAATAGACTTAAATGGTCCATTTTTATTTCTTTCATTTACAATATTTGTAACTGCTTCATAACCAACATTTTTTATACCACCTAGTGCATAATAAAATGAACTATCCTTAGCATAGAAATCTGAATTAGATAAATTAATATTTGGTCTAATAATATTAATTTTTAGTCTTTTTAATTCTTCATAAAATTCACCTAATTTATTTTGATTTGAGATGTCCATTGTCATTGAAGCTGAAAAAAACTCATTTGGGAAGTAAGTTTTTAGATAAGCTGTTTGATATGCTATTATTGCATAAGCAGCAGCATGACTTTTATTAAATCCATATTCAGCAAAAGGCTCAATTTTTAAAAAAATTCCTGCTGCTATATCTTTTCTAATTCCATTTTTAACTGCTCCATTAATAAAACCCTCCTTTTGTTTTTCAACTTCTGACCTTTTTTTTTTACCAATAGCTTTTCTAAGAATATCAGCCTCTCCAGCTGTAAAACCTGACAGCTTTTGTGCTATTTGCATCACCTGCTCTTGATAAATAATCACACCATAAGTTGGTTTCAAAATTTCCTCTAATAGAGGATGAATATAATCAGGTTCCATTTTTTTATTCTTGCAATTATTATAAATTGGAATGTTGCTCATTGGTCCTGGTCTATATAAAGCTACCAGAGCAATTATATCTTCTAAATGATTTGGCTTCATTTCTATAAGAGCTTCTCTCATGCCTGCGCTTTCCAGTTGAAATAATCCAACAGTATTGCCGCTTGAAAGATACTCAAAAACTTTCTTATCCGAGTAATCAATATCATCAATTTTAAAATTTGGTTTATTTTTTTTAATTAATTTCTGTGTTTTATCAATGACTGTAAGAGTTTTAAGGCCTAAAAAATCAAATTTTATCAGACCGACATTTTCTGCCGAATACATATCAAACTGCGTAGAAGGTAAAAATAAATCTGCAGAATTATCTTTATATAATGGCACACTATCTGATAATTTTTGATCTGCTATTACAACACCTGCAGCATGTGTTGCAATATTTCTATTTAAACCTTCCAGCTTTAACGATAAATCAATTAATTTTTTTACTCTTCTGTCATCATTTATTAGTTTTTGAAGTCTTGGTTCGTAACTAATGCATTCAGATAATGTCTGAGGTCTTGATGGATCAAATGGAATCATCTTTGATATGCTGTCAACAAAACCATAAGGGAGCCCGATAACTCGACCCACATCTCTTATAACCATTCGAGCTTTCAGCTTACCAAAAGTAATTATATGTGCTACACTTTCTGGATATTTATCAGAAAGATACTTTAAAACTAAATCTCTTTTTTCTTCACAAAAATCAATATCAAAATCTGGCATTGATATACGATCTGGATTAAGAAATCTT
>MDTB01129436.1_pt1 | contig 12103 bp, 15 predicted proteins | sample 811161 | NCBI WGS metagenome assembly MDTB01 (sample SAMN05326650, study PRJNA326480) | marine metagenome | isolation source: seawater | place: Mediterranean Sea | collected 2009 | reverse complement strand
TGACATTCCAAAAAGCTTTTAATCTCAATACTAAGCGGGCGTAGCTCAGGGGTAGAGCGCAACCTTGCCAAGGTTGAAGTCGAGGGTTCGAATCCCTTCGCCCGCTCCAGTAACTTCTGTAACTTTATTTTTTTTATATAATTGTTTTGTAGATTTCCTTACCATGAGTATAAGGATTATAAAAAGACAAAAAAATTTTTCTAATATTTTTTATATTTTCGAGTCGGTAATCGTCATTTTTTTTATAGAAATCAAGTAGATCAAAAAAATCATTATGATTTTTAAAAACAAATTTATCTATCTGTTTCAAAAAAAATTCTGAGACATAGTAATGTAATATTCCTGAGTCAGTTAAAACCATTTCATTACAAAATAAGATTTCATTAAATCTCATTGTTAGGTTGTCTGAGGTGCCACTAAGATCAATAGAGACAATCGATGATTTAATCATTTTAATATAATCATCCTTGCATAGCCCACCTTGATTTTTATCATAAGAATTTAAATAAATATTATAATCTGAATATCTATCATGCAATGGTATCTCTTTTAAAAACTTTTGTCTTAAAGGTTTCAATTCATTCGACAAACCAATAAAAAAAGCATCATATTTTTTATCTAAATGAGGTGAGAAACTATTTAAAAAATTAAATTTTTTTTTCTTGTGATTAAAGCTAACACCTAAGGATCCCATACCCTGATAAGTAGGATATAATTTGTCAAGATTAATATTTTCTAATAAGTATCGCCCTTTGTCTTTGAAAAGATTTGTTACAAAAATTGAATCAAAATCAACAATTTTACATAACTCATTGACATTAAAAAATTTAGTAAAATTCCCATCAAATGCACAAAAAAGGATTTTCTTAGCCTTATTGTTTTGCAAAATTTTTATTAATCCAAAGCCTTTATCATTCGTGAGTAAGGTTTTTAAATCTAAAATGATTAAATCAAATTGTTGATTTTTTATCTTGTTGATTGCATCTAAATATCCGAATGCAAATTCAACTTTTCCTAAAGTTTTTATTGATTGAAAAAAAAAACCATATCCAGAATTCATTGATGAGTTATCTAATGAAGATACCATTGAATTTTTCTTATCAAATTTTTTTAATTTATGAATAAATAGTATTCTTAATGAATTCGATAACATTTTTAAATAATATAAATTATCTTAAAAGTAATTTTTAAAATTATTTTTAACATAAAATGCAGTTGGATTAATATAAGCGTAGATAGAATAATTATATTTGTTTAAAAACTTACAAATATCATTTTGTTGATAAAACTGAAAATTATGAACTTCTATTGTTATTAAATAAGGACGGTATTGTTCTAAATCCAAAGTTTTTAAAATAGACAGATCATTAAACTCTAAGTCTACATTTAAATAAAAAAGTTTTTTTAGATGACTTTTGTATTTACTTAAAATTTCATTGAGAATTGAAGTTTTTATTAATTTAGGTTTTTCAGTATCATTTAATTTTCCAACAGTATCAACCAATTTATTCATTGCAGGATTTTTTTCATTTTCTATATAATAAATATCCTTTTTTTTATCTGATAAATACGCATGCACATTGATGTCTAAAGGTCGTACCTGTTTTGAAAGATTTATCATTCTAGAATTGCCATCTATATTCACTCCTCGCCATCCTTTGAGATAAAGAGTAAATGTATTTGAGAATTGCATTGGATGAAAAGACCCTAAATCCAAATAGTTGCCATTAGGAATATCTTTCAAAATTTTATTAATTAAAATATCTTCTCCAAATTGTCCAAAAGTACATTTAGATAAATTAGATTTTAAAATTTTATTAAAACCTTCCTGCCCTAATATTTTTTTTAGTTGCTCACTATACATTGGCTATATTTAGATGATTTTTATCTCATGTACAAAAGATCGTCTAAAGGTAATGAATCCCTCTCCAATTTCTACAAATATTTGGATGATTTATCATACAGTAATCATAAATATCTTTTATGGCTGATGCTAGTAAAGTAGTTACTGATCTTTGTGTGCCTAAACCGATAACTATTTGTCTCATAAAATTATCTAATTTTTAATTAAATTAGTTTATTTTTCCATGTCTCTGGCGTCAAATGATTTTGTATTTCAAGCGGAATGTGATAATTGAATTCTCTTGTTCCTCTTTTTTTTATGTATTCAAGAGTATTTAAAACTGACTCTTCAACAGTAAATTTAGTTTTATAATTTAAAAGCCTTCTTGCTTTATCTGAACTACATGATGCATATTTTACTTCTAAGGGTCTGTCATTGACAAAAATAGGTTCCTGATTATGTCCTACTGCGTTAGAACAAATTTCTGCTAATGCTTTTATAGTAATAGGCTGTTCATCTGGTCCTATATTTATAATTTGTTTGGAAGATAAATTGTGACCCATACATTCAACCATACTAGCCAAACAATCATCTATATACGAAAAGCATCGTTTTTGCATACCATCTCCATAAATATATATTTGTTCATTTCTGAGCATTTTATTTAAAAAAATAGACATTACATTTCTGTATGGATCATCATATTTTTGTTTTGGACCTACAATATTATGAGGCACCAAAATGGTCCAATCTACGCCATGAAGATTGCATAAATTTATTATGACGTCTTCAGAAGCAACTTTTGCAATTCCATAAGGGTCAACAGGCTTTGATTTCATATCCTCGGTAAATGGAGATCGAAGATCGCCGTATCTAGCCATAGAACTACAAAAAATAAATTTTTTAACTTTCTTATTAATAGATGCTGTAACGGTTGATACTGAAGCTTCAAAAATATTTTTAGTTACAAAGCTTGGAGAAAAAACAGATAATCCCTCATATGCTGTGGCAGCACAATGGAAAATTACATCAGTGTTATCTGGAATAATTTTAGTCATTTCTTCTAAGTCACAACAATCTGTTTGAAAAAAATGAAATCTTTTATCAATATTATCCTCGTATCCTCCTATGAGATTATCATTTCCATATATCTCATGCCCGTCATCAGCTAGTCGTTGCCCGAGACTCGCGCCTAGAAATCCAGCTAACCCTGTAATAAAAACTTTCATAGATTTTAAAATTTAATATTCCGTCTCAAAACTTCTAAATCTGCCTCGAAATATCTTTTTGAGATATTTTCATAAACATATTGATCATACCCTAGCCACTTTCTAGATCTAACGAAAGTTTCATCTTCATTAATTTCTAATTTTAGATGATTAAATATTATTTCTGGTATTTCAATATATCGATTTAAAGAAATTGCTAGTTCTGCAGTGTATTTATCAATATATCGATGAGCAAAAAAGGGAGGCACAAAGTAACCAAGAGTTTTAAGCCACTTCTTATGAACTGTAGGGTGTGGGCACCGCATGGTTTTTTGATTTCTTTTCTCTTTTCTGCCATCATCAACAGTAATAACAAAAATATTATCTTCAAATTTTTTAGAGGCATTAATTATAACCTCATCCCAATTTTTAGTTAGAATTTCAACATCATCCCCAATCAAAGTAAAAAAATCTCTTTTGCTTTGTAAAGCCATGATATTCCAAAGATAACTGGTCTGCAGGCTATCTGTAATAAAATACCGTGTGATATTATTGGTTAGAAAAATATCAAGATATTCTTGGAGTTTGATGTCGTCTCTTTGTAAACAAAACATTAATTCATTTTCAAATTTTTGAGTTTTTGTAAAAGATTTGTATAAATTTAATGCTAAATTCGGTCTTCCACGAGTTGGACATAATAAAGAAATCATTTTCAAAAATTTATCATAATTATCATAATAATAATTATGTATCATTTACACCCTTATTTAATACGATTAAAGAGTATAAATAATATCTTCTTTTAAATTAATTTTTTTTAGGATTTTTATACTTTGGTAAAAAAAAACTCTTTACCCATATATCCTTCTTTTTTAAAACCTAGCGAATAGAGAAATTTTTTTATTTTCTTAAATGTTTCTAATTCTTCGTCATTTCTTCTTGGAGATTCAACACAGAGAAGGCAATCATTATTTCGAAGAGTTTCAGCACCTCCCTTTAACACTTCAAACTCATGATTTTGTACATCGATCTTTATATAATCAATATTTTTGAATTCAAAATCATCTAATTTTTTTGTTTGTACATATTCTATTTCAGTTTGGTATTCTTCCTTATGCAAAGAACTTCCCCCAATTTCAGAAGGTGAATAGTAAAGTTTCGCTTCACCAACATTATCTGATAAAGCAAATTGATGAATTGTTTTATTATTGTAGTTTTCAAGATTTTTAATTAAGCACTCTATGTTTATTGCCAAAGGTTCAAAAAAATGACAATGATTAAATTTATTGCACAAATCCCTTCCCCATAAACCAATATTTGCACCTATGTCAATTGCAACCCTATTTTTCTTAATAAGTTTTAAGGACTGTTCCCTAACCTCTGGCTGGTATTGATTGGTATTCCTTTTTTCTAAATACATAGGGAAGTGTTCTTCTCTATCCGGCATATACCAACCTTTAATTTTCTTCATTTGTATTTATTTAATAATTTAAGATATACATTACAATATTAGTTAATTAAAAATATTATAAGATTTATATGTTTGTAGATAGAATAAAATATATTGAGAAAAAAGGTGAAGAAAAAAAAATACCAAAAGAGAAATTACCTTTATCTGGAATTTTCAATATTAAAGTAAAACATTTGAATTTCGATGTACTTTCTATCGCAAGCGATGATACTTCAGTCAAAGATAGATACATTATTAAAAATTTTTTTGATTTTACATTAGAAAAATGGGTAGATTGGACAAAAGAAAAAGGTATTTTTATCGATGTTGGGGCTCATACCGGTCTTTATTCTTTAGCTGCTTTGAAGAATCATGAAGAAAATATAGTTCTTGCAATCGAACCTTTGCAAATTAATTTCTATAGAATATTAACTAATCTAAGATTAAACCACCTACAGAGTTGTGGAAGATTTGAAATTTTAAATTATGCTGTTTCTAATGAAGATAAATTTGTTCATTTTTCTACTAAATCTGCATGGACATTTCTTTCCAAAGGTGGAAAAATATCTAACAGCGGTATGAAAATTAAAGCGATAAAGCTAGACAGCTTAGATTTAAGCTCCCTTAATACAAAAGTTATTGCTTTAAAAGTTGATACCGAGGGTCATGATTTAGAAAGCTTGCAAGGAGGTTATAATTTAATTAAATCCCACCTCCCAAAAATTATAGTTGAGACAAGAAGAAATAATGCAGAGGCAATCTTTAAGTTTTTGCATGAATTGGGTTACAAAAATATTTATGATGAAAATAACACACATATATCTTCTGAGAAAACTCTTAGTTTTCAAGGAAAAGAAGAGTCTAAAGATATTTTCTGTGAGTTCTAATATATTTTGATAATTCCAAATTCAGAAAAAAAAGGTATTGTTTAAATTTATAAATGTACAGCGTTCTACAAAATAGAAAAAATTTAAGGTTAACTCTTGATCCGTATCCTTACCTTATCATTGATGACGCTTTGCCCTATGACTTATATGATACCCTAAATAAAAATTTTCCAGAATTTGATAAAATTATTAAATCAAACAATGGAATTAATACCTACGAGGATAACACTGCCTATAGATTGGGCGCTCATCAAGCCTTAAATGAAACAGATATCCATAATGAATGGAAAAATTTTATTAGTTATCATGTCAGTTCTGACTTTACTAGTGAGATATTTGATATTTTTGAAGATGCTATAAAAAAAATATATAAGGTCGGTAAAGAAAAATTACCTAATCACCAAAATATCGGAACAAGATTTAATGGAAAGCACCACTTCAACACTGATTGCCAATTCGTTATCAATACACCTAGCATAGGAGAAACTACTGTTATAGGCCCACACTTAGATAACCCCAAAGAGTTTTATGCTGGTCTTCTTTATATGAGGGACGATAGCGATTTATCAACTGGAGGAAGCCTAACAACACATAAATTTTTAGGCAAACCAAGTTTCTATGGTAAATCAAGAGTTAGAGAGGAAAATGTAGAGCTAATTGAAGAGATAGAATATAAGAAAAATAGACTTGTAATATTTTTAAATTCACCTCTTTCAATCCACGGAGTCACAAAAAGATCTAAAACTAACTCTTATAGAAAATATATAAATATTATTGGGGAATTTAATCACGAATTATTTGATTTTAGACCCTTTTTAGAAAAAAATTAAAAACTGCTGATCTAACTAACTTCTCGTTGTTTCAACGAAGTTAATGGAGGAATGAATTTTAGGAAATTTTTTAGTAATATTTTTAAAAATTTCATTCCACTCTTCTTTTTCCCTTAAATTAATATGAACATCCCTTCCATCACTTAATGTTTTATTTGATACATTATTAATTTCTATTGCAAAAAAAACAGCTTTATTTGCAAGTTCATAGATGTCAGTTAATAACTTTATTGTATCTTGTGATGGTATATGTTCCATCACATCAGTACAAATAACTAAGTCCTTTTGGGAATTGGGAAATTTGCTAAATTCAATCACACCAGGATCATATAGCACATAGTCTTTTATTCCCCAATAGTCGGTAACGTTTTTGTAGATTTTCTTTTGCTTTGTAATTTTATCTTTGAGTTTTAATTTATTAAAATAAAAATGTGCCTTCCCACATCCAAAGTCAATTAACGAATTTATTTTATATCGAATAACTATATCTCTTATTATAATTATCCATTTCTCCAAAGAACGACCTTTAAAAGTTTGAGATGCAGTAATTTTATTTACGCCCTTTTGATGTAAGTTTTTATATTCTTCAATTAACCATAAGTATTCTTGAGAATATTTTTGCATAAGATTATTTTGTAGTTTTAATATCAAATTATACTATTTTTATAAAAAATGGATAAGAACAATGTTGAAAATTTTTTTCATAAAGGACTGGAATTTTTTCAAAAAAGCAACTTTAGTAAGGCAAAGTATCATTTTGAAAAGGTATTGCAAATTGACCCAAATAATATCAAAGCAAATCATGCTCTCGGTGTATTATACGGAACTACCTCAGAACATGAAAAAGCTAAAGATTTCTTTAAACAGGCACTAAAAAATAAACCAGACTTTTTGCCTTCACTTTATAATTTAGCTATATCTTTAATAGAATTAGAAGAATTTGCAGAGTCTGAAGCAATACTCCAAAAATTAATTACAGCAAGACCACAAGACCAAAATTTCTATGAAAAATATGTTATTTGCCTAACCAAACAAAGTAAATTTGATTCAGCAGAAAAATTTACTGAAAAATTGATTAAATTAAACCCTTTAAACCCTGACTCTTACAAAAAAATGGCCCTTATAAAGCTAAATCAAAAAAAATATGAGGATTCTATTCCACATTTTTTGAAAGTCTTAGAGTTAGGTAGAGATGAAACTATTAAATATTACCTAGGAGAGACTTTTTACAATTTAAAAAATTATGATAAAGCAATTTCCTTTTTTAGTGAATTTCTGACTATAAGCAAGAATGAAAAATTAATTTTTAGTGCTAAAGAAAGGCTTGCAAGATCATTCGATGAAAAAAAAGATTATCAAAAAAGCATTCAACTATTTAAAGAACTTGAAAATCAAGATTTAAGCATGAAAGACAAGGTGAGAATATTAGCAAGCCTGTCTAATGTTTACATTCATATGAATGAAAAAGATTTTGATGCTGATTATAGTACAGGTCAATACTACGCTCAGGAAGTATTAAAGATTGATCAAAACAATATCATTGCTCTGAATAATATGGGTATTACTAATTTGTATATGCGGAATCATGACGAGTCATTGCAATACTTTAAAAAGGCATACGATATTGATCCAACCTATAGCGCAACTCTAAAAAATTTATCCAATGCTTATGATCACATAGGCTATTATGATGAAAATATCAAGACTATAGAAGAATTTAAAAAAATTAAACCTGACGATAATTCTTTAGATACAAATTTTGCGATGTCTTTGTTGTCAGTAGGCAGGTTTAAAGAAGGTTGGAAGTTTTATGATAATCGCTGGAATGAAACTAGGCCAGATGGTTCGCAAAAAATTATGCCAAACTTCAACAAACCTAGATGGAATCCAGACTTGGGTTTTGAGAAAATATTAATTTGGGGCGAACAAGGTATCGGAGACCAAATGATCCATGGTTCCATGTTAGAGGACTTTTCCAAAAAATTTAAAAAAACTTATCTATCCATAGACCCAAAATTAGTTAAGATCTTTTCAGAGTCATTCCCCAATATCACGACCTACAGCCTTTTTGATGAGACCTCTACTGATTTTTTTGATTACCACATACCCCTAGGGTCAATAGGACAGTATACAAGACACACCTATTTAGATTTTTTCCCTTTAAAAAATTACTATAAAGTAAGTACTGATAGTTCATATTCTCAAGGTAAAAAATTAAAATGTGCTCTTAGTTGGAAAAGCATTAAGGGTAACAAAAGCGATTTTAAGTCCACAAGTTTGGAGTCCTTAAAGTCAATTTTAGAAATAAAAAATATTGATTTTTACAGCATCCAATATTCAGACTCAGAAGAAGAAATTAAAGATTTAAAAAATAAATATAATCTAACGGTCCATGCGATTAAAGGCCTTGATTTATTCAATGATATTTATGGTTTGATGCAGTTTATTCGTTCTTGTGATTTTACAATCACTACAAGCTCTACTAGTGCACATTTATCTGGTGCAATGAATATACCAACGTATCTACTATTGCCAAAAGCATATGGTAAATTTTGGTATTGGGATAATATCTATGAAGGAAAAAATGTTTGGTATCCTTCAATAAAACGTTTTATTCAGAAAGAATATAAAAATTGGAGTCATCCTATTAATGAGCTATCATCATTTCTTAAAAATAAAATAGATAATGATTCTCAATGACTTTTAATTATTTAGCTCTTAAATATATTAACAAAGTAAAAAATAAAATAACTGATGAGTTACCTACATCCTTAGATATTGGGTCTCAAACAGTAAACTTTAATTTACAACTTTATAAAGAACTCGTTAATAGAATTGAGATTAAAAGTGACAATCAATTAAAGATTATTAGAAAGATGTTACATCCTAAAGAGTGGAATGGATGGAGGCCTACAGCAAATGATGTAGTGCTATCTTTAGGCTATCACGAATATGAGTCTATTGATTTAAATGGCGCATATAATAGCTATAAATTTGATTTAAATTTAGATATTCAAACTTTTTATGATTTTCACAAATCATATGATTTAGTGATTAATAATGGAACAGGTGAACATGTTTTCAATCAATTCTCCTTGTATAAAAATATACATAACCTTACAAAAAAAAATGGAATAATGCTAAACATTATGCCATTTCTTGGATGGGTAAATCATGGTTTTTATAATTTTAATCCAATATTTTATGCAGATTTAGCCGCTGCAAACAATTATGAAATGATAAAAATATCTTTTGCTAATAATAATGGAGATGAAATGTCTTTAAAAAGGAATTTTAATAGTGTGTTCGAACACATAAAACCAAGACATGAGTCGTATTTTAAAGATTTTTTAAATTCCGTATTTAAAGAAATAGGCGAGAATATCTTTTTAGTAGCTGTTTATCGAAAATTAACCAATGACGTTTTTCATATACCCTTACAAGGAAAATATCTAGCGGATGTAAAAAATGATGAAAATAATTATCTTAATCAGGGTGATGGAAGTGCTAAGGCGTCTGGCCAAATTGCAGATAACTTTAAAAGATTAGTTTTAAAGAAATCTAAGAAATAATCCCAGTTTTTGCAAACTTTGCTAACATAAAAATATAAAACCCCAAGATAGGTAAAATTGTCCAGAATTTAGAACGACGTTTGCCATATAATGTGATAAACGAACATTTTGGACATTTGACTTCATTAACAGAAAACTTCTCTTTACATTCAAAGCATTCATAATCAATTTTACTTTTTTTTATTTCTTTTTCTAATCGAGAGGGTTTTACTGATAAATAGTAGCCAATTAAAGCCACAGCTAAAAAACTGGTTGCTAAAAATATCCCTACCATAATTTAAACTTTATTTAAAAAATCTTTAAAGTCATCAGAAAAAAATTCTTTAAGTTTCCACTGAGAGTTTGCGGCAATATAAAGTAAATCATAATTTAATGTCCTTTTTTCGATATTTTGAATTTTACCAAATTTTTTTAAATTATCATGAGTGAAATAACTCGGAACACCGGCAATGATGGATTTAAATGCAGCAGTAGACTGGCAACTCACAAATGCAAATGCATTTTTTAAAACTTCAAATAAAGGTACTTCTGAGAACTTATTATGAATTATAATTTTTCTATCTGTATATTTCTTAATTTGACTTATTGTTTCTTCAGTCCAATTTGGAATATTAAGGAATTTTAGAGTATGAATGCTTGGCTCAGAAACAACAATTACTTCTCCAATCTTATTTAAGTCTTTCAAAGATAAGTTCAAAGAATTAAATCTTTCAGGGCTAGTATTTTCATATTTTTGGTTAAAATAAAAATCATTTTTGACAACTCTAAAATATCCTCCTAGGTTTTTTGTGAATGTTGCCTTAGTATTTGTAAATTCTCTATTGGAAGAATTCATATAACCATGATCAATGTAGATATAGTTCTTTGATTTTAAAAATATTTTGCCAGTTCCTCTAAGGATACCATAAGATACAAAGGTTTTTTCTTGATCCCCAACAAATTGGTTTATGTTCTTAAGATCAAAAGAGTTAGCTTTTGCAAAAAATTGTGAAACTAATTGATTGACATAATGATCAGTATAAAAAACCTCTAGAGATTTCATTTAACTTTAATAGTATTGATAATTCCTCTTTCATAATCTTCAGGCTTTGAACTTCCTAATTGCTTTCTTTCTGGGCCTTTTAAATGATCAAAGTATTCATTTAGATTGGTATTTATATAAACATGCTCTTTTTCAGCCCCATCGCCTGATATGTCTTTAAACTTGCAATTTAGTTTTGACTCAAACTCCAATCTGACATGATCCCAAATAAAACTATCATGCCATTGATCCAAAGAAAAAATATCTCCACTGGTATAAATTTCAATCATACGTCCAATATAATCTAATGTATTTTTTTCACACATATTGAATCCCAAAAAACCACATTCTGAATAAGAGTCTTTTCTCCCTAAATAAGACATAATTTCACTTTTATGAGGGAGAAAATCTATTAGATCATCACTATTAAATTTTTTTTTACAGCGTAGGTCCGCATCAGTCCAAATTAAGTGTGTTATATCGTTAGGAAGGTATTCCAAACATTGATGAATAGAAAAAGGCTTAAACGAAAATCTTATGGCATTGAAACGAAAATCATAACTGAGGCTTAATTTTTTTTGGCCATTTTCGGTAATTTTTTTTATTTTCAAACCTTTTGCCTCTTCAAGTTTCCCAAACTTATTTAAAAAAAGAGAATGACTCTCGCTCATCAATGGCACTACAATTATGTTTTCCCCAATAGTTAAGATTTCTTCAGGGTATTTTCCCTCAAAGATAATAAATAATAGTATTTCTTGTGAAGCACTTTTTGCAAATTCCTCTAAAAACCTCTTACCATAGAAGTCATAAAGACTTTTGTTCATCGAGGATACAAAAGCTATTTTCATAATCTAAAATTTTTTAAATTTCAGACTTCATCATTTCTGATAGAGAGTCTTTCCACTCTTGATGGTATTCACAAAACCGATAATTCTCAAACCAAGGACCACCTTCAGTATAGTGTATAGCTTTAGGGGAACCGTCTTGTGGCTCTTTGTACCAGCCTGCTAGCCAGTTCCAGGCATGTGGGATTGATCCTATTTCACCATCGTCTAACCAAGAAAAGCGATGCAAGTATTTACCTGTAGTATTAGGATCATTAATTAAATCTTTGTTTATTTGTTTATTTGATGGATGAGAACAATTCCATAAAACCACTGAGCTCCAATTTTTTCTCGGATAGATGGTTTGAGCCTTGCCATCCATTTTCACCCCTTCTTTTGGCGTGTAGTCATGCTGGACACACATAACAGCAAACTTGTCATCAGTTAAATTAAAAAGTTCATTGACAT
>MDTB01155728.1_pt1 | contig 12104 bp, 17 predicted proteins | sample 811161 | NCBI WGS metagenome assembly MDTB01 (sample SAMN05326650, study PRJNA326480) | marine metagenome | isolation source: seawater | place: Mediterranean Sea | collected 2009 | reverse complement strand
AATTGGTAACATTTCTGAAATGGAATATAAGTTGGAAGTATTAGGTGTATTATTAGGTATATCAGGTATGTCATTTTCATTGTTTTCATTGTTTTCATTGTTTTCATTGTTTTTATTTTTTTTAGTTAAAAAACTGAAACTAGTAATAGGTGTTTTTTTAGTATGATTTATCCACGCAAAATTGGTTTCTTTAATAGATGATGATTCTTTTGGTATATTAATGGTCGGATTATATTTAAGAGGATTTTTCTTTTGACTTTTAATACTATCTAATGTAATACCAGAAAGATGAACGATGATATTTGGGTCATCTTGTTTATTTGTTATATTAATTGTGTGGTCATTTATAATAGATTCTATTTTCAATTCATTTTTTGCTCGTCTTCCTCTTTTTTTCTTTTTAGTTATATTTGTATTATTCTTCGTCACTAAACTTGTCGTTTTATTTGTAGTTTTTTTTGTAGTTTTTTTTGTCGTTTTAGTTGTTTTATTTGCAGATTTGGTTGTTTTATTTATTAATTTATTTTTTTGTAATAATAAATTTATAATTGTTGACTTTGTATATTTTTCTGGTAATACTATCTTTTCTTTTTGCGCCATATTAACAAGTTCATTTTTTTTTAATTTGATTAATGATTCTTTTGTTAAACTCGTTTCTTTTTTTTTCCTCGGCATTTTAATATCTTTAAATTAATAATATAATTATATAATTATATATAGAGTATCATTTCTTCTTTTAAATTAAAATTAAGATGAACCAAGAAAACAACCCTGACTATATTGAAAATGAACATGATTTATGGAGATGGTATACAATTCATTTACGAGATATTATAAAACCACCTAGTGGATTTAAATTAATTTTAAATAAATTAAAAGAAACCGATGTATCTAAAATTATAAGTAATGTAAAAAAAATACTAATGCCTAAAAAAATGGTCATACCAGATACAAATACAACAGAGACTGCTAGTAATATTACAAATACAAATACAAATACAAATACAAATACAAATACAAATACAAATACAAATACAAATACAAATACAAAAACAAAAACAAATACAAAAACAAAAACAAATACAAATACAAATACAAATAAACAAAAAGGTGGTATGTTTATACAAACTGATTACTCGTCTTCTATATATTATACATATCGTCTAAATAGTTATAATGATTTATTAACATATTTGAATAATAATAATATACAAATAAGTGCATTAACGAAATATATATTGAAAAAATTATATATATATCATTATAATGTAGACTATATTAAAGCACTAAATTATATATTATTTAACATTAAAAAATATGATTTACCAATTGAATTGAAAAATATAATGTCTAATGTATTTGCACAAATTAGTATTGAAATATATAACAACCTTACAAATTAACTTTTATTTAAATATTAAAGTATATTATTAAGTTATTTAAATGAAAAAATTTTGTAAAATAAATAATAACACAGATACAACTAAAATATATAAAATTGAGAAATGGATATTAAACAATTGTTCGTGTGGACATTGTAAACATATAGCCATTAAAAACATAATATCTGATATTAAAATACACAAGGAACCAATTATTCAATTAAATGAATTAACACTTACAAGTAAAATGATAATTAAGATACAAACGGAAATTGTAAAAAAAAATATATTAGATGTGATGAAGTAATTATATATACACATCTATATTAAAATATATTAAAATATATTTATGGGTTTTTTATATTTATTAATTATAACTATAATAAGACTTTGTCATATTTAGAAATAATAAAATTAAATAATGGATGATTTATGTATTTTTAAATTAGAGTTAAGTAATGAAAATGACATACCTGATATACCTAATAATACACCTAATACTTCCAACTTATATTCCATTTCAGAAATGTTACCAATTAAATATCAAATATACAAAATGGAGAAAAAACATGAGAAACCACTTAATATTATAACTAGCAAATCTCCTGTGTCTTCTTCACCATTAATATATCGCATTAAATCATATATTAATAAACAAAATATAAGTACATTCAGAAATATTATACAAAAAATAACAAAATAAAATATGAACAAATACTAATTTATATATAAGCGGCATGTCTTATACTATTATAATCATTATCTAAATATGAGTAACTGTCTCCAAATGTGTCTCCACTTAAGAATGGCGATGGATCGGCGAAACTATTAAGCATATTCATTGTATTGGGGTTATTAGATGCTTGATAAGAACTATGTTGATTATTTGATGAATTCAAATTATTTACAGTTCCTCCACCACTCAACATTGCCATTTGTCCCATCGACTGACTATCTTGGTGATATCCCATTGAATTAAATGTTGGATTTTGTTGTGCACCTTGGTGTAATAGAGAAGTGTCTATACCTTTAGACATACGAGTATTATTGCCTATTTGGTTTGGGTTGGTTGCTTGTAATTCATTTGATTGAACTTCAATTGGTTTGGAATTTTGAGCTATAAAATTAGCATCATCATAGTCATCGTCTTCATTCTTTAATTTTTTTATTATTACATTTTTAGATAAGTGCTGTATCTTTTTTAAATAAGATGTTTGTGTTGCAACAAATACCAACCCCAATATTAGTGTTCCTTGGTATTCTGGTATATTTTGAGCATGACTGGAACTAAAACTATTATCAAAATTGAATAAATATGGTACAACTTTCACTAATTTTCTAGCGTAAAATAAAGTTACTCCTATAACTAATGTTTGCAATGTTAATTCTTTTAATATATCCATATTTTCTTTCTCTGAATCATAATCAGGAAATAAATGATCTAATGCGGAACCTAATCCAAGTCCAACAAATACATATAATAATGTGTATTGCATTATAAATAATAATTTATGCATTCTAATTTTATCAACCGATATTAATTTATTAAATTGTTTCTTAACGTGATCTTTCATAGACGCATTTGTTAGCGGAAATTTATCTCCAAAAAATTTATTCATCTGTATATTTTCTATTTAATTATAATAATAATAGATATTATTTATATTTCATTAACTATAATTTAATAATTAAAATATTTTAAATTTATCATAATGTTTGTGTCTGAAATTATACCAAATTTATGGGTATGTGATTATGACATATTAGAGACTACATATTTTAACACAAGAAATATAGGATTATATATACATATTAATTCGTTTAAAAATAATATAAATTTAAACCAAAATTACACTCAAAAACATATTGAAATTAAAATCAAAGATATAAATAATACTATGTATCATTCATCTAATGCAATGATACAAAAACAAATTATGCGTTATTCAAAAGAGTTTGGTGATTATATATTAAAACATGTTACATTAATACAGAATACATTAGAACATATCCGTGGTGTTGTTATTTATTCAAAACACGGTATTCAAAAAGCTGCAACTATGGTAGCTGGATTTTTAATAATAAAATGCAATATTGATACACAAACATCTATAAATATTATGAATTCTAAAGAACCTTTGTTTTTCAAAAACATAGAAAATTTACAAGAAAACAAATATAATAATATTAATTATCCTATGTATGAACATACGTTAAAGTATATTGAAACATTTGTTTAATTTATATTGATAATATATATTTATTTTATACTAATAATTATAATTTAAATGGAATATACAACTTCTATAAATATAGAACCCACCTCTTCTGATATATTTATATCAAATAATTTAATGAATATTAATAATTTAGATGAAATAGAATCTCATTATAGTGAAATATTTACAAAAGTAAATGTCGAAGAAACAATATATATATTTAATGGAAGTATGTTCAAAAAAGAAGATAACTGTAATTTATTTCTAAAATATTTAATGAATGTTGTTGAATATTATTATGATGTCAATAAAGAAATAACTATTATTATGGATTTAGAGAATATAAATACAAAAGCATTAAATATAGATTTTATATTAAAGTTTGTTAAAAAATTTAAGAAGAAATATGAAAATAATATGAAATTAAGAAAATTTTATATATTACATTGTCCATCTTCATTAAAAAATATTTTTAAATTTATTAAACCTTTTTTACATACTGATACAATCAATAAAATTAATTTGATTAGTAAAAAAAAGAGTCTAAATATACAATATTACTATTATAATTAAATAATTAAATAATTAAATATTTACTTTACATTTACTTTACATTTACTTTATATTTACTTTACATTTATCTTTACATTTATCTTTACATTTACATTTACATTTACATTTACATTTACATTTACATTTACATTTACATTTACATTTACATATTACCGACTAATAAATTAATGGCTTCTTCTAGTGAATTTGTATTATTGATTGCTGTACGTGCAATTGATTCACTAAATCCCATATCTATCAATTTTTCTATATTTTTGTTTATTTGATTATAATTATTTGCAATATCGCTTGCAGTCTCTGTTGTATTTGCTGATTGATTAAATCTTAGCAATGGTGGTAAACTGGGAGTTATATTTATGGTGTTTGCAGTATCTATTGTATTTGTATTTGTATTTGTATTTGTATTTGTATTTGTATTTGTATTTGTAATTGGATATGTATTTGTAATTGGATATGTATTTGTATTTGTAATTGGATATGTATTTGTAATTGGATATGTATTTGTAATTGGAAATAACATATTAATTGTATTTAATGTAGCATCTGATATTGATGATATCATTTCATATTTATTTAACAATAATATTATAGGTTCGTTTGTAATATTATTGATATGTTTAACACTTATATTTTTATTAATAACATCACCTCTATATAACAATGTGAAATCTTCAACATATAATTTAGATATTTTAAAATACAAATTTTTGTATTTTTTCATAATCAAGCATAAAATAATTTTAAATGTATCGCTCAGATTGTATTTTTTTATTTTAAATATTTTTATTTTATTCCTTTCTAATTCATTTGGATTTATAAAATGAAATATTATAGGTTCTTTAGATTCTTTAGATTCTTCATCTTTATTTGTATTTGTATTTGTATTTGTATTTGTATTCTTTTGTATTACTTTTTCTAAAAGTATATTTGTATTTATATTTATATTTGCACTATCGCTTGCAGTCTCTGATGTATTTGCATCTGTCGTAACTAATTCTTTCATATTTTTAAGATTAATATTTATTACTATTACATTATATAAAGTTTAAATTAATATACTTTTAGAAAAAGTAATACAAAAGAATACAAATACAAATACAAATACAAATACAAATACAAATACAAATACAAATACAAAATAATATACTTTTACAAAACTAAAAATAATATAAATGCACATATCATCAACTATTACCAACAATGATTTATTTGATATTGTGAAGGTAGGTAAAGAATGTCTACCTATATATTACAATTTATATCACTTAATTAAATTAATAAATGATATTAATTATATCATTTTAAAATGTGTTATAAATGAAAATATAATTGGCTTTGCTATAATAAAAAAACGGAAAAAAGACCATATTCATATAATGTCTATTGCAATTTTAAATATATATAGAGGATTAGGACATGGTTCAAACCTTTTAAATAAAATAAAAGAATTATTTCCAAATTCTAAAATATCATTATATGTCCAAATAAAAAATAATAATGCAGTTCAATTTTATATTAAAAATAAATTCAAAATAGAAAAAACAATTCATAATTATTACGAAGAATTAGAACACACAAATGCTTATTATTGTGTATTTACATCTATATAATTAAGTTATTACATTTTTTTAACCATTTTAGCAAAATAAACGGCTGCCACACCACCCAAGAACTGGGCGATTACATATCCACCGAAATCTAAATTACTAATTTTTTTATTAATGAGCATTGATATAGAGACAATAGGATTTATATGACCACCTGATACTTTTCCAACCAAATATATAACAGCTAGTAATGCAACAGAAATAGGAATTGGTTCTCCTACAATTAAAATAACACTAATGAAAATAAAAGTTCCTATAAATTCGCCGAAATATTTAACTAGATTCATCATTTATTCTTTATATATATTTAGTTGTTATATAATAAAGTATAATAAAATTATATTATATTATAATCCTAATTCCTTCTTTGTTGAGGTATATGTTGTTGTGTCATTAGGAATACAATAATAGCCACAGAAATTATAATAATTGTGATTTGAAAAATTACGGTTGGATTTCTGTGGATCTAATATAAGATTCCCCGATGCATCTTTCTTGGTTACAGGTGCTGAGCCAGGTTTATGACTCCAAAACTCGGTGTCACAGTCCTTTCTATAAAAATGAAAATCATCATCACCAGATATATTAGGTGTTTGATTGTCATCTAAAACCAACGCGATTTCATAATAATTTTCTGGACATTTAACTTTAGCACTACTATCTACATTATGTCTAATTGCACCTGGTATATCATTTTTTATTAATTTATCAAAATAATCACACGTATAATTTGAGTAATCTCTTCCAAAATCTCCTGTTCCAGATATACCTCCACCTTTCTCACCTAAACCAGGACTTGTTTTTCTGGTTCTTGTTGTTTTTGGTTTATTTAAAGCGTAAATATAACAATTATTATATGTTTGCACAGAAGAATGATTCCATAACGCTGTATTATATTCTGGACGTTGACAAATAAAATACTCAACTAACGCGCTTGTAGATATGCTTAATAATATTACACATGCTATAAATATTATAAATCTCAAGAAAAGCATTTAAAGATTGCAAATTATATATTATTACCAAAATACTAAGTATAATTATCTTATATAATTAAATTATTGTATAATAATTTGTCAATGTCACTTAATTACTTGCAATTACCAATGAATAATGTTTGTAGCGAGGTTCATGAAATATTAAACGATTTCATACGTAGGGAAGCAATGTATATTTATTCACCATATAATAAACTTAAATTTTTCACTTTGGTAGATAAAGATGATTTTATTCATAATAGTGACAAATCAATAGATGAATATATTTTAAGTCATAACCTAGAGTATAAATGGACAAGACTAAATATAAAAGACAATTTTTCATATAAACAATTAAAAAGATTTGAAAAAAGTGAGTTATCACTTGATGAATATATAAAAAAAACATAATTTATATGAAGCTACATTAACTGACAGTGATAAAGATGCCGATTATATTGAAAATGACATAGAACAATGTGATGCTTATGATTTCGACTATGATAATTATAGTGATAGTAATGATGGTTGGGGTGAATAAATCTGATTCATTTATTTTTTAATTTATAATTTATATTTAAACACATTTAAACACATTTAAACATATTTATTCGATTTTAGATAATAGATAATAGATAATAGATAATAGATACTATTCTGTAATATTCTGTAATATTCTGTAATATTCTGTAATACCACGTTTCTATATTAACAATGATTATACCTGTTCGTTGTGCTACTTGTGGATTTATGATTGGATCAAAATATAAACAATACAAAATTAATGTGATGAAATATAAAAAACTAGGTTCATCAGAAAGTCAAATATTGACATTTACTAAAACTAATACGGATGTCTATAATAAAATAATGGAAGAAACCGGAATCAAACGTTATTGTTGTAAACGACACTTTTTAGGACAACAAGAAATTATATATAAATTATAATTTATATAATACATCCTTTATTTAATATACCATAATTTAATAATATGTAAAGTAATTTATATGTAATTTAATTAATAAAAAATTATTATTATGCGAAATTTTTTTTTGAAATTATGTTACATAATAGTGTAAATGACGTTACTATATCATTGGAATTTTACAGGTGAAAATAATTTGAGTTTAAATGAAGCTATTTATGAAAGCGAATCTAATTTAATAGCAAAAGTTAAAAGAAGAGGGACTTATAGTAGTTCAAGTTTTTCAAGAAGTGAGGATGGTATATTATTGAATAATAATGATTCTACTAATGGAGGATATTATATAGAATTAGATGGTTTAAATACGACTCAACTTGGTGGAAATATATCAATTGAGATGGCAATTCAAAATCATGACAGAACATATAAAGGTTTATATTTTTCAAGTACAAATGCTCAAGGAGAAACCACTTCAGATGGAGCTACAATAGTAGCTAGATTTAATAACAAAACTAAACTTTTGTCAAGACCCGATGGAACAAGTAATGTTTCTTATAATAATTATAGAAATGTCAATGAATCAGGAACTACTATTGTAAATAGTAATAATGAATTTCATTATATATTTACTATTCATTATGATAGTAGTTCAAGTAGTTTACAAATCCATATAAATGGCGATAAAAAAGGTGAAAATAATGCAGATTTAGAAGGAGCATTAACAAACACTATTAGAGGTTCAAATTTAATTGGTACTCATAAAGAGCAATTAAATGCAACATATTTAAAAGGGGTAATTAAATATTTGAAAATTTACCAAAATGCTATGACATCTTCAGAAGTAACATCCACCTATAATAATTATAATTCTGCTCCATATTATAGTGATATTAATTCTGGAACAGATGCAGAGAAATATACTAGAAGACATAGCACACTTAATACGTATTTTACCGATAATCCAAGTGTTACATCCTTTTCTATGACTGGAAATCAGATTGGTTTATTAAATCCAACAAAATCTTATAATGTTCATAAATTTACAAATGGCGGTGATGTAGACATTAGTAGTGGATATCATTATATACCATTATCGGGTCAAAATCAATTTATTATATTTAAAAATGGAACAACATGGTATAAAATCACACAAACTTCTGCTGACGATGGAGCAAATACTATTTATAAATATGAAAAGTCTACAGATAGTGGAAATAATTATGATGTACCTGTAACTGGTAAAACAATTGGACAAAGTATTACAGATGGCAACATTACAATTGGATTTGGTGGTGCAGAATCAGGAAATAGTGGCAATAGTTCAGGAGGAAAATTTACAATATCTGGAAATGGTAAATCAACAGTTAAAGGAAATGGTAAAATTATTATCAAGTAATAAGTTTTATATTTGTATTTAAATATTATAATTATATCAATATTATATATCATTATAAACATACATAACTAAATATACATATACATATAATACTATTATGATTATCCCTATGCGATGTTTTAATTGTGGACAAATATTATCTTCAAAATATAATACATATATAAATTTAATTAATTCACCTATTCTTATAAAAAGAGAAAATGAAAACGGAATATACTATGTATCATCTTCTAAATTAGATAGTTGGAATAAAATAGACGAGGTAACTTTAGAAGATCGTAATAATATTATACAAAAAACATTAATAAATATAAATGAAGAACATAAACAATTAGAATATATAAGAAATATGAAAGATGAAGAAAAGAAGACAGATTTGGGAATTGTATTACCAAGACAAGTGCCAAATGGGAAAAATACAGTTGAGGGTACAATATTAACTCAATTAGGTTTAACAAGATATTGTTGTCGTTCCCATATGATTGGTCATGTACAAATTATTGACAAATTATAAATTATAAATAAATTATAAATAAATTAAATAAATTAAATAAATTAATCAAGCTTATAGAGTAAGATTATTATAATCTTATCTTAATTCAGCATTATAATAATTATGTTTATGAATGTGTTCATATTCTTTATCAACGACTTTTTTTATTTTAATAAAATAATTCATTAATTGAATACTTACATCATCTATTGGTAAAATAAATTTGGTTGGATCATTTTGTTTATTTACAAAACGACCTTTGTTGTTTTTCCAATCTTTTTTAATGTACGTTGAATAATTATTTAATTTCATATTTCAATTTGTTATCTTCAATTAATTTTCTTCAATTATTATAATATAACTGAAAGAATTATCCTTTTAAATTTATAATGTATATTTTGCTATTTATTGTAGTTTTACTTGTTGTTTTGTTTGTAATGAAAACAAATAACAAAGTCGAAACATTTAAAAATATATTCAAACACCCATTTAGACAAGTTAGACGCGTTAATTTCGAAAATAATAAAAATAATTCAAATAATTCAAATAATTCAAATAAACAGCACAATAATGAAACCAATTTATGTAAAAATAAAAAACCTAACTTCCGTAATTATGATTTCGCTTATCGAAGCAAATATGATTCAACAGGTTGTATTCCTTGTCTAAATCCACCTAAATATAGTCAACATAATTATAAATGTATCAATGAATTAACAAATTACAATATACAAGATAATTGCGTCGAAGATGGTAAATGTCGTATTAATGAAGATGTTATAAATATGTTTCCTGTAAACACATGTATTAATAAAAATAAAAATAACAATTAAATTATATGTTTTTAAAGAGATTGACTATTTAAGCCTTAGTCTTTTTCCCGGTTTTCTTTCCGGATTTCTTTCCTTTTCCTTTTCCCTTTCCTTTTCCCTTTCCTGCAGTACTCTTTGTAGTCTTAGTACTCTTAGTACTCTTAGTACTCTTTGTTGTTTTCTTTTTCTTATAAGTCTTACTTGCAGCTTTCATTTGCTCCTTAAGAGACATTTCTGGGTGCTCCTTTCGGAAAGCGTTAAGATGATCGCGCCACGGTTGAAGAACTGCATATTGTTTAAGACCCTTTTCGTGTTGTGCTCTTGATACTGGTTTGCCTGCAGAGTTAAGAAGCAAATCAGCCTTAGTTAGATGTCCCGATGTTCTCTTAGCCTTGCCTTCCCATACTTCGCGACGAGTTCCTACGGTCTTAATTTTAGGTTTACCATCTGCGGTTTTTGAGTTTTTCTTAGATGTTTTTGTTTTTTTAGTGGACTTAGTTGACTTGGTTACCTTAGTTGACTTGGTGGACTTCTTGGTGGACTTCTTGGTGGACTTTCCTCCTGTTTGTGTAAGAGAAACAGATGTCGTTTCATTTAAACTTGGAACAACGACGTTATTTGTAGATTCAGTAGTTGAAATTGATACAGATGTTGACATTTTTTTGAATTATTTATTTGCTTTTAATTGCTTAAATTACTAAAAAGTTACTTTATATGATTTATTTATTAAATGCTATATCATAGTATAAGATTCTTTTCTTTAAATTTAAACACACGTCTTAAAATACAAAAAATATCATAAAATATATTAAAATTATTTATTTTAACCTAAAATTATACTTAAAGGGATTCCGTTGATAGTTATATAAATTTCCTCTTAATTATTTTAATTATTTTAATCAAATCATTTATGTTTTTTTGTCCATAATATTTTTTATAATTAACGTCAGCTTCTCTCAATATACCTTGATAAACAGACAATTTATTATTTTCAGGATCTCTATAATATTCTAATTTTTTTCTTAAATTTGGCACAGAATTAATACATTTCTTAAATAATATACTATTTCCTTCATATTCATAAGGATAAATCCCAATTGCTCTTCCCGAACGAACTCGTATATTTTTCGGTTTATCATCAACCATTATAATATTATGTGTCATTGTGTTTACTTTATGATTTAATTTTCGTTTATAAATCGTATCTTTTTCCGCCAAAACTTTTCTTTGTTGATTTGTTAACAAAACATTACCCAAATCCTTTATAGTTGCCCCACATTTAGATATTTTTGCAACAACATTATTACGATGTAAAACTTTGTCGTAAATATGTGGACAATTACAATACAATTCTATACAATCTTTTAAAAAATACACATATCCAGATTTCCCATCAGATAAATTATTAGGTGCAGATGTATACATTACTATTGCATTGAGTTTGCCTTGATTTTTCAAGTTCTTCAATAATATAAATAACTCTTTCAAATACGGACGAGCAATGCCATTTGGAAATAAATATTTCACACATGAATTTTTCAATTCAGTTAGATCTACTTTATAAGGATCTCGTGTCATTCTCGAATAAACATATAGACAACTAAATAATCCAAATTGTCCTAAACATTCGTCATTATCTAATACAACAATTTTAGGTAAAGTAGGTATATTAATAGATTTGGTCATTTTTTGTTTTTGTATTTTTTGTTTTTGTATTTT
>MDTB01117841.1_pt1 | contig 12104 bp, 10 predicted proteins | sample 811161 | NCBI WGS metagenome assembly MDTB01 (sample SAMN05326650, study PRJNA326480) | marine metagenome | isolation source: seawater | place: Mediterranean Sea | collected 2009 | reverse complement strand
TTTGTGGTGGCCGCGGACTATGTGGGCGCTGCCAGATAACCGTGAGCGAAGGCCATTTCGCTAAATTTGCGGTGCACTCGCAAGCGACCCATCTGTCACCACGAAACGCCGTTGAGGCCGCCTATGATCAACGCCAAGGTCTGGCTGCCGAACGCCGTCTGTCATGCGCTGCACTGCTTGCCGGTGATGTTGTCATTGACGTTCCCGCCGACAGTCAAGTTCACAAACAAATCGTCCGCAAACGCCCGGAAGTCCGCGATATTGATATTCAGCCCGTCACCCGGCTGCATTATGTCGAGGTCAGCCAACCAAGCTTGCATGAACCAACCGGTGACTTTCGCCGCTTGTGTGAAAACCTGCGTCAGCAATGGCCTGACTGGGGTATTAATGATGATCTAACCTGTGACCATTCGGTGCTGCAGAATCTCCAACGGGCCCTGCGCGACGGCGATTGGAAGGTCACCGTCGCGATCCGCAAAGGCCAGCATGTGGTGGCGATTTGGCCGGGTTTTCGTGACCAGCTTCTCGGTCTTGCGGTGGATATTGGATCCACCACCATGTCCGGCCATCTTTGCGATTTGGCGACGGGCGAAGTGTTGAATTCAGTGGGGGTTATGAACCCGCAAATTCGCTTTGGCGAAGACCTGATGAGCCGTGTTTCCTATGTCATGATGAACCCTGGCGGCGAGGTCGAAATGACCCGTGTTGTGCGCGAAGCCGTCAATCACATGGCGACCCAGGCAACCGCCGAAATTGGCGCCGGTCCGGAAGATATTCTGGACCTGGTTTTTGTCGGCAACCCGGTGATGCATCATCTGATGCTGGGCCTGGATCCGACCGAGCTGGGCGGCGCACCGTTCGCGCTGGCGATCGATTCTGCCGTTAATCGTCAAGCAAGCGAGCTTGACCTGCGGTTAAACCCCGGTGCCCGCGTTTACGCCCTGCCCTGCATCGCCGGTCATGTCGGTGCCGATACCGCCGCCGTGATTCTGTCGGAAGCACCGCAGCAACAAGATGCGATAACCTTAATCGTCGATGTGGGCACCAACGCCGAATTGGTACTTGGCAACCGTGACCGCCTGGTTGCCGCCTCTAGTCCGACCGGCCCGGCCTTTGAGGGGGCGCAGATCTACTCTGGCCAACGGGCAGCGCCAGGGGCCATCGAAAGAGTGCGCATTGATCCACACACCCTTGAGCCACGGTTTAAAATCATCGGCTGTGACAGTTGGTCAGATACACCGGAATTTTCCAGCGCCAGTGCTCGCATTGGCATAACTGGTATCTGTGGCAGCGGCATTATCGAAGCCGTTGGCGAGATGTTATTGGCCGGAATTATTAGCGCCGACGGCGTCATCAACGGCGCCTTGGCGGAACGCTCACCGCGACTGATCTCCTATGGCCGAAGCTTTGGTTATCAGCTACATGGCGACATCACCGTCACTCAAACGGATGTCAGAGCGATCCAATTGGCGAAAGCCGCGCTGTATGCCGGCGCCCGATTGTTGATGGAAAAGCTCAATGTTACAGCGGTCGATCGGGTGGTTTTGGCCGGTGCCTTCGGCAGCCATATCGACACCAAATACGCAATGCTACTGGGGATGATCCCAGATTGTGACTTGCACCATGTCTGGTCGGCCGGCAATGCCGCCGGAACCGGCGCCCGCATTGCCTTGCTGAACCGCCATGCCCGCCGCGAAATCGAGCAATTGGTGCGCCAGGTGGAAAAGGTTGAAACCGCCATTGAGCCAAAATTTCAAGATCACTTTGTCGCGGCGATGGCGATCCCGCATCGAGATGATACCTTCCCGGAGCTTGCCAAAGTGGTCAAATTGCCGGCCCCCGAAACACCGTCAAATGATCAACATACCGGCCGTCGCAGGCGGCGGCGACGCGGTTAATTGTTTTCACATTTGTCAAACAGCATCTGCAGCGATAGGTTTGGACCGTTTTCTGTTGCCAAAAAAGGGGTTTAGCAATGGCGCAAAATATCACCAAATCCATCCTGGACTTGGTTGCTGAAGCCAATCAGGTGACGCGGCAAATCTCGCTTCAGGAAGCCCTTGAAATGCATCAGCGTGATGATGTTATTTTCATCGATATTCGCGATGTGCGGGAAATTGCAAAAACCGGCCGTATCGCCGGTGCTCGGCACGTCCCGCGCGGTATGTTGGAGTTCTGGATTGATCCGGAAAGCCCGTATCACAAGGACTTTTTCGCCGAAGACAAGACGTTTATTTTTTATTGCGCAGCCAGTTGGCGGTCCGCCTTATCGGCAAAAACGGCACAAGAAATGGGCTTGTCACCGGTTGCCCATATCGACGGTGGTTTCAACGCTTGGCGGGATGCCGACGGGGCCATTGAACCGCCACGTGATTAAGCGCTGCCGGCTGCTAAGTGACGCAAGGCCGGCCCGGATATCTCAAAATCGACACAGGCAAAACGCCGACCCCCAAGGGCTTGATAAAAAGCTAAGGCATGGTGATGCTGTTCTAAGCATTGCCAAGTCATCCAGGTGCCGTCAATGGCTGCACAGGCCTGCGCTAATGCTTTCAGAAGCGCCCGCCCAACCCCTTGCCGGCGCATGTGGTCCTGCACGAACAAATCCATCATATGCAGGCCGGGGCTGGCCAAATCCATATCATACATGTCCCGAAACAAGGCATAGCCAACCGGCCGGCCCTCGACTTCCGCGATCACACCGTCAAATAAACGGTCCGAACCAAAGCCATAGCGCCGAAAATCATCGACTGAAAAAGCAGCTGTTTGTTTGCCGATAAAAGCCGACAATTCAGCCGCTAAGCCAACCACCGCATCAGCGTCACCTGGAAAAATTTTTCGGACTAAGACATTCATTGCATCGAAACCCTAGAAACCGCCGGTAAACTGACAACATAATGGGGGTGGCAACCAGGCAAAGCAAATGACCGATAAGCGTGATAAGCCAGTGACCAAAAATCCATCCAAGCAACAGCTCTCGGCAAGCGATGATGTTGCAGCTTTTTTAAATAAGGTCCGGGCGACCCCAAATTCAAAACCTGCCGGCCGTCAAGGACGGTTGATTTTTGCCATGGACGCAACCGCCTCGCGGGAGCCAAGTTGGGACCGGGCCTGCCAAATTCAAGGCAGCATGTTTCAAGCCACGGAGACGGTTGGCCAGCTGAGTATTCAATTGGTCTTTTATCGTGGCTTCGGCGAATGCAAGTCCTCTAAATGGCACGACCGTCCGGCAAGCCTATTGCGGGCCATGACAGCGGTGCGCTGCCTTGGTGGTCGCACCCAATTGGGCCGGGTCCTCAGCCATGCGTTAACGGAAAATGAGCGCTCACGGGTTGATGCCCTGGTGTTTGTTGGCGATGCTTTTGAGGAGGATATTGATCGTGTTTGCCATACCGCCGGTCAGCTTGGCTTGAAAGGTCTGCCTGCGTTCATGTTCCATGAGGGTGGCGAGCCAATTGCCGGCCGCGCCTTTTCGCAAATCGCGAAACTCAGCGGCGGCGCCTATTCAGCTTTTGACGGTAATAGCGCCGAGCAACTCCGGCAACTGCTGGCGGCCGTCGCTGTTTACGCAAGCGGCGGTCACCGTGCCTTGCTGGCGCATGCGGAAAAAACCGGCGGAGCGGCGCTGCAATTAACCCATAAACTGAGCCGATAATGGCCTATTTGGTTCTTGGACTTGGGCTTTTAATCGGCGGCGTCTTGCTTGTCCGATGGTTCGCCTCGGCGCAACCAAAGCAAATTATCTCAGGCTCGAAATGGGTCGCCGTCGGCCTTGGCGCAGCCGTGATCGTCTTCATGCTGTTGCAACGACGATTCGATGTTATCGGCTGGCTTTTTGCCGTAGCTTTGCCGTTTGTGCTGCGATTTGGCAGCCTATTTCGACATTTAAAAACCATGCGCCGTAATGCCGCCGGGCCGACACCTGGACAATTTTCGGAAATCCGCACGCAGTATTTCATCATGCGCCTTGAGCACGATACCGGCGATCTCAGCGGCGATATCATCGCCGGGCCTTATCAGGGCCGGACATTGCAATCACTGACCTTAGAGGAGGCCATGGCGCTGCTGGCACAGTGCCGCCGTGACGATCCAAATGGGGCCCAGGCACTGGAGACTTTCATCGACCGCGTGCACGGCCCCGATTGGCGGGCCGGCAGCGGTGCGGGCGATACCGCAGACAGTGACGGTGAGGGTTTTCAAGGCAGCCAACACCGGCAAAGCGATGATGTGATGACCATCGAGCGGGCGCGGCAGATTCTCGGGGTTGAGCGCGGTGCCAGCCGCCAGGAAATCCGCTCGGCGCATCGCAGATTGATGAAAATCGCCCACCCTGACCAAGGCGGTTCAGACTTTCTTGCCACCGAAATCAATCGCGCAAAAGATGTCCTGCTCGACCAATGAGCGAAGCTTGCGTCGCCTGAACGGCTATGGCAATAAGGGCTGAGGATAATTAAAGGCAATACATCTTCAGTTCCTTAAATCCGGAGTGGTTCCCTATGACAAAGCCTGTACGTAAGGCGATCTTCCCTGTTGGTGGCCTTGGAACCCGATTTCTTCCGGCAACGAAATCAATGCCCAAAGAAATGCTGCCAGTGGTTGATAAACCGCTTATTCAATATGCTGTCGATGAAGCCCATGAGGCCGGTATTGAACAGCTTATTTTTGTGACGGGCCGAGGTAAGACAGCGATCGAAGATCACTTCGATCACGCCTATGAACTGCAAGATATGCTCAGCGGTCGAAATAAGATTGCAGCCTTGGAATTGGTCAAAGAGACCATCCCAACGCCGGGACAGCTGGCGTTCATTCGCCAGCAAGAGCCCTTGGGCCTTGGCCATGCGGTCTGGTGCGCACGACACCTGGTGGGCGATGAGCCTGTGGCGGTCTTGCTGGCCGATGATTTAATTCTAAGCCCGCGCGGCTGCTTACGGCAAATGATTGACGCCTATGGCGAAGTCGGCGGCAATATGGTCGCAATGATGGAAGTCGCGGCCGAAGAAACCGCCAGCTACGGGGTTGTCGCACCAGGCCAATCGACAGGCCGTCTGGTCGAAGTTCGCGGCCTGATTGAAAAGCCAAAACCAGCCGATGCGCCATCTAATTTAGCGGTCATTGGCCGCTACATTATCCAGCCGCCGGTGTTCACGGACCTGGGCCGCATGGAACGCGGTGCGGGCAATGAAATTCAGCTTACAGACGCCTTGGCCCGGCAAGTGGGTGCGGCACCCTTCAATGGTTATCGGTTTGAGGGCAAGCGCTTTGATTGCGGAAACAAAGTTGGCTTTCTGGAGGCCAATATCGCCTATGCGATGGCCCGTACGGATATGGCACCAGAGGTGCAAAGCATTATCAACGGCTTCGCTAAAGGATAAACCAAAATGCGGATTGCAATGATCGGAACCGGCTATGTGGGTCTTGTTTCCGGCGCGTGTTTCTCTGAATTCGGTGTTGATGTTGTCTGTGTTGATAAAGACGCCGACAAAATTGCCCGGCTTCGCAATGGTGAAATCCCAATTTATGAGCCAGGCCTTGACACATTGGTGGAGAATAATGTCCGCGCCGGGCGATTATCTTTCACCCAAGACCTGGCCACTGCCGTCGCCGGTGCTGACGCGGTGTTCATTGCTGTTGGCACCCCCAGCCGCCGCGGTGACGGCCATGCTGACCTGTCATATGTGCATGGCGCGGCCGAGGAAATTGCCGCTGCCTTAAATGGCTATACGGTGGTGGTCACAAAATCGACCGTCCCTGTCGGTACCGGCCGTGAGGTTGCAAGTATTATTGCGAAAACCCGCCCTGATGCCGATTTTGACATCTGTTCAAACCCGGAATTTCTGCGCGAAGGTTCGGCCATTGATGACTTCATGCGGCCGGATCGAGTTGTGATCGGTGCCGATACCGAGCGGGCCCGCGAGGTTATGAAAGCTCTTTATCGGCCATTATTCCTGATCGAAACACCCATTGTTTTCACCAGCTTGGAGACCTCCGAGCTGATTAAATACGCCGGTAATACGTTCCTCGCCACCAAGATCACCTTCATCAATGAAATTGCGGATCTGTGTGAAAAGGTTGGCGCCGATGTGCATGACGTTGCCAAAGGCATTGGCCTAGATGGCCGGATTGGGCGCAAATTTTTGCATCCTGGACCTGGTTATGGCGGCTCTTGTTTTCCAAAAGATACGCTGGCCTTGGTGAAGACGGCGCAAGACGCCGGCGCGCCACTGCGCATTATTGAAACCGTGGTTGATGTGAACGCCAAGCGCAAAGCACAAATGGCGGAAAAGATCATCGCTGCCTGCGGTGGCTCGGTTGCCGGCAAAACCATTGCGATCCTTGGTGTGACCTTCAAACCAAATACCGACGATATGCGCGATTCCCCAAGCCTGGTAATTGTCCCGGCCTTGCAAGCGGCAGGGGCGACAATCCGCGCCTTTGACCCCGAAGGCATGGCCGAAGCCAAACCGCTTTTATCACATGTCGATTGGTGCGATGACGCCTATGACGCCATGCGCGACGCTGATGCCGTTGCCCTGCTGACAGAATGGAATCAGTTTCGCGCCCTTAACCTTGAACGCGTCAAAGAACTTCTAAAAGTCCCGCTGATGATTGATTTACGCAATGTTTACAATCCCGATGAAATGGCCCAGCTTGATTTTGATTACAGCTGCCTTGGCCGGCCTATGAACACCCCGCTCTAAATCACTGCGAAGGCTTTAACCATGACCGCCAAGCATCAATTCGACCCGACAATTCTGCGTGAATATGATATTCGCGGCGTTGTCGATGAAAGCTTAAGCCATGATGACGCCTATGCCATTGGCCTGGGCTTTGGCAGCATGCTTATTGAGCGCGGCGGAAGCAGGGCAGCGGTTGGTTATGATGGCCGGCTCAGCTCGCCGACATTGCATGATGCCGTTGTCGCCGGCTTACGGGCGACCGGCGTCAGCGTTACCTCGATCGGCATGGGGCCAACGCCAATGCTGTACTACGCGACCTACGCGCTAGACGTTGATGGCGGCATCATGATCACGGGATCGCACAATCCGGCCAATTATAACGGCTTCAAGATGGTGATGTTGAAGACATCCTTTTACGGTGATGACATTCAAGACCTTGGCGCACGCTTGGCCCGCGGTCAGGTCAGTCACGGTGCCGGTGATTTCAACAGCGTCGATATCCGCAGCCGATACCGGCAACGTATTTGCGAAGATTTCAAGGCGACACGCCGCTTGAAAATCGTTTGGGATTGCGGCAATGGCGCTGCAGGTGAGGTGTTGGCGGACCTCTGTGCGCATGTTGACGCGGACCACACCATCTTATTTGGGGATGTTGATGGAACTTTCCCTAATCACCACCCCGACCCGACCGTGGCCGAAAACCTTGATGACCTCATTGCGGCGGTGAAAACGCAGCAGGCCGATATTGGAATCGGCTTTGACGGTGACGGCGACCGAATTGGCGTGGTCGATGACCAAGGGCGGATTATTTGGGGTGATCAACTATTGGCCATTTTGGCCGAGGAAGTCTTAGGGGATTTTCCAGGGGCCACCGTGATCGCCGACGTGAAGGCCAGCCAAGCCCTATTTGACCGCATTAACGACCTTGGCGGCAAGCCGCTGATGTGGCGTACCGGCCACTCGTTGATCAAAAGCAAAATGATGGAAACAGGCGCGCCGCTGGCCGGTGAAATGAGCGGCCATATCTTCATGAAAGACCGCTATTACGGCTTTGATGATGCGCTTTATGTGGCCATGCGCCTGGCCGCCCGCCTTGCCCAAAGCGATGAAAAGCTATCGGCAATGCGGGATCGGATTGCTGACATGGTCAATACCCCCGAAATTCGCATTGATATCGATGAGGCGGTAAAATTTAGCAGCATTGAGGCGGTTAAAACCTGGCTCGTCGCCAACCGTGATCATGCGGTGAATGATATTGATGGTGTGCGCGTGAATACCCCGGATGGTTGGTGGTTGCTGCGCGCCTCAAACACCCAAAATGTTTTGGTCGCACGCTGCGAGTCCAGCAGCCCCGAGGGTCTTGAGCGGTTAAAAGCGGAGGTCAGGGCGGCCCTGGCGGCGGTATCGATTGTAACCGATGCGCTGTGAGGCCTTTTGATCAGATCAAGCCGCCATTAACATGGATCACCTGACCGCTGACATAGCTTGCCGCCGGCGATGTTAAGAAGGCGATCACGGCGGCCACCTCCTCGGCACGGCCATAGCGGGCCATCGGAATGCTGCGTCGAATGGCAGCTTGGCGATCCGCACTGATCGCACGTTCGGTGCCGGCATCTTTTTCGATAAACCCAGGGGCCACGGCATTTACCGGGATACCGGCCGGTGCCAGCGCCAAAGCAAGTGCGCGGACTTGCGCCTCAAGCGCCGCTTTGGCAGGTGCCGTCGCCGGGAAAGTCGGCACATCATTGCGCCAGACATGCGGACCAAACGCACTGACAGCAACAATCGCGCCGGCAGTGGATTGCCGCAGTGCCGGTTCGGCGGCAGCTGTCATGTCAAAAAAGCTGCGGCTGACGACTGCCATGGCAGTGTTCAAATCATCACCGTCAATGACACCATAGGGGCGGCTGTCGGCATAACCGGCATTGGCCACCAACACATCTACCCCGCCGAAGCGGTCAATTGTCGCGGCAACCAATTCAGCGCCCGTGCCGGCGACCCCAAAATCACCTAAATACACCTCGGCTTGGCCGCCGGCGGCGCGAATTAGATCGGCAACCGCATTCACACCTGAGCTGTTTTGACGGCTATGCAGCATAACCGCAACATCTGGGCCGGCAATGGCTCGACAATACGCCGCGCCGATTCCCGAAGCTGCGCCGGTGACCACATATACCCGCCGCATCGAACCAGTTTTGATTGTATTTTCTGCCATATCGGCGTCCTTGCGTTGCTACCTAAGTATCGGCATTATCGCCGCTGCAAAATTGGAGTATAGCAGATGTCGGCGCTGCCAAGCCCAGCTTCTCAAACAGCGACAACATGGTCGGCTGAAGTGCGGGCGACGTTCAATCTTGGCGTCATGCTGGCCCTCACCCAGCTTGCTTCGATCGCCATGACAACCACAGATGTGGTCATGGCGGGATGGCTCGGGCCACGCTATCTGGCAGCGGAATCACTGGCGGGCTCAGCTGTTTATCCATTTTTCTTCTTTGGCATGGGGGTTGCCGCCGCGCTCGCACCGATGATTGCTCAGGATATCGGTCGCGGTAATTCTAACGGTATCCGTCGCAGCGTGCAGCAGGGTTTTTGGGTGATGACGGCCTTATCCATTCCCAGCATGATCTTCCTGTCGCAGATTGAAACGGTCCTGGTGCTTTTAGGGCAAGACCCGCATATAGCAGCCCTTGGCGGCGGCTATGTGCAGGCTGTGCTCTGGTCGCTGCTGCCAAGTTTCGGCTTCTTGGTCTTGCGTAACTTCATTTCCGCACATGGCCGGCCAAGGTCAGCGTTAATCATTATGCTGGCAGCGATTGGCGTCAACGGGCTCAGCAATTATGTGTTGATGTTTGGGGCCTTCGGCTTGCCACGCTTGGAATTGGTTGGGTTGGGCCTATCGACCACCCTTGTCAGTTGGTTAATGTTCGTCGTCTTGCTGGGCTTTTGCCTGCGCGACAAGCATTTCCGAAAATATCAATTATTGGCTGGCACCTGGAAATCTGACTGGCCGCATTTTAGGGCGATTTTTAAACTTGGCAGCCCGATCGGCTTTGGCGTTATCGCCGAGGTTGGCATGTTTGCGCTGGCAACTTTTTTGATGGGCTTAATTGGCGCCGATGCGCTTGCCGGCAATGCCGTCGCAATCCAAGCTACCGCAGTTGTGTTTATGGTGCCAATGGGCCTGTCACAAGCCGTCACAGTCCGCGTTGGCTTAGCGATTGGCCGGGATAATCTGCGGGATGCCCGGCAAGTTGGGATCGTCGGCATCGGCTTATCAATCGGCTTTGCCGTGTTGTCGGCGAGCTGCTTAATTGTCTTCGCCCAAGACATTGCCGAGTTGTTCTTGGACAAAGATCGCGCCAATGATCAGGCCGCCATAACCTTAGCGGTCACATTCATCACCGTTGCGGCATTCTTTCAGCTGGTTGACGGCATTCAGGCGGTCAGTGCCGGTGCCCTTCGCGGCATGAAAGACACCACCATACCAATGTGCATGCAAGTCATCAGCTATTGGGGCGTTGGCGGCACCTCCATGGTTATTCTGGCCTTCACCCTGGACTTTCAAGGGGCCGGCATTTGGGCTGGTTTGGTGATTGGCTTAAGTGTTGCCTCGGTGGTCCTGAGCTGGCGCTTCCATCACTTGTCAAAACGCGCGATGCAGACCATTGCAGGCCTTCCTGAAGCTGGTTAATCTCTGCCAACAGGGATGGGAGAGAATCAATGGCAAAAGCCTTCGACGGAATCAAAATTATCGACTTCAGCCAGGTTTTAGCGGCACCTTTCGCCGCCACGCAGCTTGCCTTATTAGGTGCTGACGTAATTAAAATCGAACCGCCGAAGATTGGCGACCAAATGCGTAACCGGATGTTACCAAGCCGGCTTGCAGATATTGATATGGCATCGTCATTCCTGGCGATGAACATCGGTAAACGTAGCCTTGCCCTAGACCTTAAAGATCCTCGCGGCAAAGAAGTTGCCTTCAAACTCATCGCCAATAGCGATGTTGTTTTGCATAACTTTCGCGGCGGTGTGGTTGACCGTCTGGGACTTGATTATGCGGCCGTCAAAGCCGTCAATCCGACCATCATCTACTGCGCCGTGACCGGTTTTGGCAATCAGGGACCAAAGGCCCGCGACGCTGCCTATGATGGGGCTGTTCAAGCCGCAGCAGGGATGATGGCCAATAATGGCTCCGCTGAAAGCGGCCCAACCCGCACCGGATATTTTCCCGTTGATATGATGACTGGGATGACCGCCGCCTATGCCATCGCCGGCGCACTGTTTCGGCGCGAGCGAACCGGCGAAGGGCAATTTTTAGACGTCGCAATGCTGGATGCGGCCCTCACGCTACAGGCGTCGGGGTTTGGGCAATATCTGGTTGACGGCAACCCTGGCGGGTTGTTCGGCAACAGCTCCGCCACCTTGATGCCGACAGCTGATTGTTTTCCAACCGGCGACGGTCAGGTGCTGATGGCCGCCACACAGCAAAATCATGTCGCCGGCATTTTTGAAGAAATTGGCCAAGCTGATTTAATTTCCGATCCACGCTTTGCGACAATCGCGGCACGGATTGAAAATCGTGAGGCTTTAAAAGCCTTGATCATTAACGCCTTTGCCAGCGATAGCGCCGCCAATTGGGAACAACGCTTGGCTGCCCATGGGGTGCCGATCGCCAAGGTGAGATCGGTTGCCGAAGCAAGTGAAACGCCGCAATTACAGCATCGCGGCGTACTGCAGAAAGTACCCGCACCCGCTGGTTTTGACGACGACTTAACCTTGGTCGGCAGCGCCTTCATGGCCGATAACGACGGCCCGTCAGCAAGCGGCCCACCGCCTTATCTTGCCGAACATAGTGCTGCCGTCTTACGTGAATTTGGGGTCACCGATGCGGAAATTGACTCATTGGTCAGCGCCGGCGTGGTTGGTTTACCGAAGGCCTAGACGCGCACCGCCACAATCACTGCAGTCGTCGGCCACCATTAATATAGGCGTGGCCGCCGGCCACTGTGGTGATTGACAGTTCCTGCAGGTACTGACCGCGCCCGAGTTCCCAAATTTTTTCCGATTGCTCAGCCTGATCTTTTGCCAACGCCGCCAGTAACGAGCGCCCATGCATGGTATGTGGCACCGCTAATCCCAAGCCGTCTAGGATGGTTGGAGCCACATCAACAACACCACAGGCAGCGTCAAAGCTTGCGGCCGGCTGAAAGCGATCACCGCCCAGTGATAAAAAATTATTCAGCTCCTTGGGGTGCAGGCCGCCATGGGTGCTGCCGCCAATCGGCAGGCCGTCATTGCCGTTTAAACAGGTGCCGTTTAGACCATGCACATCAATTGTATCGGTGGTTCGGCCAAGGTAGAAGATATCCGGTGCACGCGGCCCGGTAATGCCAATTGCACTGAGGTCGAATGCCCCGGTGGCAGCACCAT
>MDTB01208705.1_pt1 | contig 12105 bp, 9 predicted proteins | sample 811161 | NCBI WGS metagenome assembly MDTB01 (sample SAMN05326650, study PRJNA326480) | marine metagenome | isolation source: seawater | place: Mediterranean Sea | collected 2009 | reverse complement strand
TTTTCAAACTTACTTATATTAATTCCGATCTGTGTTGCTTTTTCTTTAATGAAAGTTTCGTCAATTTTACCTCTATGATTTAAAAGAGCAATATGGAAGTCTAGATATTTATCTTGGTTATGGGCAGCAAGTGCTGCAAGCGCAGCCAGTGACGAAGATTCTGATAATATAGGAAAATCTTTAAATATTACTTTAAGGTCGGGAAAATTCTCTGAGAGTTTTATCACTGCCTCCATAGATTTTTTACAAAACCCACAATTATAATCTACAAACTCAATTAGTATCATATCCGATTCTTTGTTTCCTATACTTGGATATTCAGTACTTATAATATCACCATAAAACTTTGTTAAATTTAATTTTGTATCGTTAGCCTTTTTGGTTATTTGTTCCTCTTGATACTTTTCTAAAGACTGTATAATAACTTGGGGATTTTCTAATATATAATTTTCAATAAGGGTGTTGATATCGTTACTATTCTCTGCTGAATTTGAGTTATATACAGTTATAATTGATAGTAAGAGCACGTTAAAAAAAGTATTTTTAATATAAAGTTTCATATATTCTCCATAGTCTAGTAATATTAATATTTAGAACAATAAAATCAACTATTTTATAAATTAATTACTTTTATTGATATATTTGATAATATCTTGTGCTTGTAAATCGGCCGGAGAATTAGTTTTCAAATTTTTTCTGGCACGATCAATAAATATTTTTGCTTGAGCTTTATCACCTTTTCTAATAGCTACTTCAGCTGCTGCAATTTGAGATAATGAGTATTCACCTCTTCTATTATGAGCAATACCTTTAAGGTTCCATGCCATAATGTTATCTGGTTCTTTTAATAATACAAGATTTAATTCATCTAGCGCTGTATTTATATATTTTTCTTTATTAGTCTCTATTCTAGCTGCTGCTGCTGCTAAGTGAATTAAAGGTGAGTTAGGTTTTAGTTTAATTGCTTTGTCGTAAGAATTTATTGAATCTAATACATGTCCATTCTCGTACAAGATTTGTCCTTTTAATTCATGAAAATAAGGGTCGTGTGGATATTCTAATAATAATTTATCTAATTCGTATACTGCTTTATATAATTGTGGTACTTTATAATATGCAATACTCCTTGCATACTTAGCAAAGATAGTAGTGTCTTCTGCAGGATATTCTAAGGATACTTTTCCTGGATTTTCTAAAAAACCTTCAAGCTTTGCAACTATTCTTTTATAGAGTACTATATCCATTGGATTGTCTATGAAACGTGTGTTATACGGTACCTGGTTTTTTATTTGTTGCATTCTGCTTTTGGTTAGTGGATGAGTTCTCAGAAAAGGTTCTTGTTTTTCAAATAAAAGTAATTCTTGACCATATAGTTTATTAAGAAGTAATAATAATGAGCCAGGATTTCTGTTAACTTTCTTTAAATATTTTATAGCTAAAGAGTCAGCAGCGTGTTCATTCATTCTTGTATAGGAGAAAAAATTTCTTCTGGTTAGATCGGGACTTATAGATAGCATAGCTCTACCGAAGCCACTTTTGTCTCTAATTAAATCACTATTTTTAGTACCCAATATAAAACTACCTATACCAAGTAGAGTTGTAATAATTTGTTCTTTCTCCAAATCACGCATTTTTTCCATAGTACGCACAATATGACCAGCAGCTATATGACCTGTTTCGTGTGCTATAACTCCTGCTAAACCACTAGCGCTAGAAGATTTAAAAATTAAACCTGTGTTAATATAAATATTTTGGCCATTTGATACGAAGGCATTTATAGCAGGGTCGGCTATTATATAGATATTAATACTAGTTTTATTTAGTCCAGCTGCTTCAAAAATTGGATTAGACCAGGTTCTTATAGCTTCTTCGATTTCTGTATCACGTATAATATTGGCAGAAGTCTCGTTAAAATTGATTAAATTTATATTAATACTAATTAGAAATAAAAGAGATAAATTCTTTAATAATTTGAAGTTAAGTATTTTTTGAAAATAATTTATGTATAATAAACTATATAATTTATAATTTTTAAAGATTGTAAGGAGGTAATTTTTATTAAATTTTCTAATAGATCTAATATTAAAGGTTTTATAGCCATACAAATGTTTGAGGAAGCTAAACGGCTTGAGAATTTGGGTAGAAACGTTATTCACCTAAGTCTTGGTGAGCCAGGACCAAAAGCTCCTCCTGCGGTTTTAGATGCAGCAAAAGAGTATTTAGACTCTGGAAATATAGGTTATACTGAACCAATGGGCACCTTCGATTTGAGAATGGCAATTTCACAACATTATAAACGATTTTATAATTTAGAGATACCTTTTTCTAGGATAGGAGTCACTAGCGGAGCATCGGGAGCGTTTGTGTTGACTTTCTTGGCTTTATTTGATGTTGGAGACAATGTAGCCATCTTTTCTCCATATTATCCTGCTTATGTAAATATTTTAGAGGCTTTAGGTATAAATGTTATACTATTAGAAGCACAAGAAGAAAATAATTTTCAGGTTTCAGAAAAACAAGTAAAAAATCTTAGTAAAAAAGTAGACGGACTAATTATATCTAGTCCTTGTAACCCAGTAGGGTCTGTGATCAAAAATGATACTTTATTAGAAATAATTAATGTTTGCCAAAGTAAAAAAATAAAGTTGATTTCAGATGAGATTTATCACGGTATAACATATAGTCAGGAAAGACCAATAAGTGCTTTAAGTGGTAATAAAGACTCAATTATAATTAATAGTTTTTCTAAATATTTTACTATGACTGGATGGAGACTTGGTTGGGTAATAATGCCAAAAGAGATGACGAATATATTTAGTAAATTATCTATGAATCTGTATCTTTCGCCATCTTCACTTGCTCAATTTGCGGCATTAAAAGCCTTTAATGATTATCAACTGTTAGATAAGAATGTTACAAAATATAGAAATAATAGAGATCTATTAATAAAGGGTTTAAATACTTTAGGTATAAAAAAAATAGTTAAACCTGATGGAGCATTTTATATATACGCAAATATTAAAGGTTTAGGATTGAACTCAACAGAATTTTGTAAAAGAATGCTAAGTGAAGCATTAGTATCTGCAGTACCAGGATTAGATTTTGATAAAAAAAGAGGACACAATTTTATTAGATTTTCTTACGCAGGTCCAAAGGATGATATAATTGAGGCGGTTAAAAGAATGAAAAAATGGCTAAAATGAATTAACTATCTTTTTGCCACCAGCCTTCCCTTTTAATTTTCTTTTTTTCGGTCTTAATATTTTTTGATAAATTTTTAGGTAATTTTCTTTTTTTTACGTCTTTATTTTTATTAATTCCATTAGTTTTAACTTCAGTAGATTTTTTCCTAGACTTTTTCTCTGTAACATTTAATTTTTTTTCGATGTCTTTTTTTCTAACGTCTACAATTTTAGTATTTTTTTTGTTTGTTTTTATAGTATTTTTACGCGCTTTACTTTTCATATTATCTTGCTTTTCTTCATTATTAGAGATTAAATATGATTTATTGCTAGCTTTTTTTTCTTCAACAGTTACTAATTCTTTTTTATCTTCGTCCTTAGTTTTTTGTGAAGAAGTTGTATTAGTATTAATTTCTTTTAAACTATTATTTTTATTACTTAAGGATGGTTCAGACTTTTTTTTCCATCTTTTAGAATTTTTATTAAAGTATTGTTTCTTTTTTTTAAGAAGGTTTGTATGCTCATTTTTAGACTTATTAGTTTTAGTGGCATCCAAATCATTCTTATATTTCTCTAAGTTAAAATTAGGTTTTATTGAGGAAAAAACTATTTTTTCGTCTAGAATAAGAGTAAACTCGTCTTCATTCATATTATACTTAGAAGTAACTTCTATAGATATATTCTTATTTTTTTCTATTTGTAATAAAGTTTGTCTTTTTTTATTAAAGATATATTCAGAAATACTATTATTTAATTCTAATATAAGTACTGAAGATGAGTCATTAATTTCTATTTGCTCTATTGAGCGAAAAATTAATAGTGTTTGTGATTCTGTTGATCTTAAAAGCCCTATTCCATTACAATAATTACATGTTTTATAGTTTATTTCCAATAGGCTGGGTCTCATTCGTTGTCTTGACATTTCCATTAATCCAAACATGGAAATCCTACCAATTTGTATTTTAGCTCTATCAGTTCTTACAGCTTGTTTAAGACTATTCTCTACAGTGTGATTATTTTTTCTTATATTCATATCTATATAATCAATAACAATCAAGCCTGCTAAATCTCTAAGTTTAAGTTGTCTTGCGATTTCAGCAGAAGCCTCTAAATTAGTTTTTAAGGCAGTTGCTTCTATATCTCTTTCAGATGTTGATTTACCAGAATTAATATCTATTGCAACCAATGCTTCAGTTGGATTAATTACTAACGATCCCCCTGACTTGAGGCGAACCTCTGATTTATGGATAAGTTCTAATTCTTTTTCAATACCATATTTAGAAAAAAGGGGTGGAGAATTTTTATATTTTTTTATTACAGAAGATTTACTCGGCATAAGAATTTTCATAAATGACTTACCAAGTTTATAAGCCTCTTCTCCTTCTACATAGACTTCGTTTATATCAGCAGTATAGTGATCTCTTATTGCTCTTTTTATTATATGATTTTCTTCGTGTATTAAAATAGGTGCTATTGACTTTAACGTTTGATTTCTGATTTGATTCCATAATCTAGTTAAGTAAGTCAGATCTCTTTTAATCTCAATTTTAGTTCTTTCGGACCCAGCTGTTCGAAGTATTACCGACATATCTTTTGGAACAGACAGATACTCTAATACATCTTTCATTTTTTTTCTTGAGTTAAAGGATATTTTCCTACTAATACCTCCAGCATTAGTTGAATTAGGCATTAAAACACAGTATCTGCCTGCTAAAGATATAAATGTTGTTAATGCAGCTCCTTTATTACCTCTTTCTTCTTTAGTGACTTGAATTAACAATATTTGTCTTTTTTTAATTACTTCCTGGATTTTATATTTAGAGTAAAGCTTACTTCTTCTAATGCTTGCTTGCTTAATTTTTTGCTCACTATCGCCAGAAAAAACCTCTTCATTATTTAAATGATTGGTTTCAGTTTGTTCTAAACTTTTATCTTCATTCAATAATTTTTCTTTGTCAGACACAGGGATTTGAAAATAATTTGGATGAATTTCACTAAAGGGTAAAAATCCATGCCTATTATTACCATAATCCACAAAGGCAGCTCTTAATGAAGGTTCTACCCTCATTACCTTAGCTAGGTATATATTACCTTTGTTTTGATTTTTAGTGGATGTTTCATGGTCTAATTCTTCTATTAAACTATCATTGGCTACAACTATTCTTATTTCTTCTGGATGCGCTCCATCTATAAGCATGCGCTTGGTCATTTTTGTCTAAACTCCGACACTTATTATTTAAATAAGTGTTAATAAATTCATAAAAATCATAACTAGTAGTTATGAAAGAGAAAAAAAATACATTATTAGTGTCTGTTAAATACAATTTACAAACTCATTTGTTTATTTTTATTAAAATATAATAATTTACTTTTAATATAAATTCCTTTTATTAAATTAGCTAATTACTTTTTTTTATAATTAAATTATCATTAACAAGTAACTTAAATTTATATTACTATACTATAATATTACTATAACACATTAAGTTAATTTAAACATTTAAAATTTCTTGAGCTATAATGTATCATTATATTATAATAATTTTAGCAATGTTACTCTGCAAATATTGCTATTCTATTGAGACTATTGTTGAAAATATTAGGTTAGCAGAAAAGGTTGACTCTCACAGAATTGTCCTTGATGTAAATAAAGAGATACCTTTTTCTAGTTTCACATTAAGCAATCCATATAGACTAGTAGTTGATCTAGAAGCACAAAAATTTAAAAAATTTAAAAAAAATAATACTTCCTTAATAAAAAATATTAGGTTAGGAAGTCCTGAGAGAGGAGTTTTTAGATTAGTTTTTGACTTAAGAAAAGAGTCATATATAAAAAAAAGCTTTACTTTATTAAAGACAAAAGACAAACCATTTAGAATTGTAATAGACTTAGAAGTAAATAAAAAATTAACAAAAGAAAAAATTAAAATAAAAAAAAGCAAACCTATAATTACTATAGATCCAGGTCATGGAGGCATTGATCCAGGTGCCGTTAAAAATAATACTAAGGAAAAGTTTTTAACGTTAAAGGCTTCTAAAGAGTTAAAGATTCTTTTAGAGAAAAAAAATTATAAAGTTTATTTGACACGTAATAGTGATAAGTATGTTTCTTTATCAGAAAGACGGTATATAGCAAAAAAATACAATAGTGATTTATTTGTTTCTATTCATATAGATTCAGTTGAAAACCCGGCTACAAGAGGTATTTCTGTTTATACTTTATCAGAAATAGCTTCAGATAGAATTGCTGCTAGCTTAGCAGAACAAGCTAATAAAGTTGATAAAATTGCAGGAATAAGGCTCACGGATGTAGATCACGAGGTTGCAACAATATTACTTGATTTAACTAGAAGAGATACAAAGAATTCATCAGCTTTAGTAGCTGAGAGGCTTGTCTCTGATGCTAGGATAAAGGGACACAGATTATTAAGAAGACCCCATAGACAAGCAGGTTTTGCAGTTTTAAAATCACCATCAATTCCATCAGTATTAGTTGAGTTAGGTTTTCTTTCAAACTCAAAAGATGTTATTTTTTTAAAAAACAAAAAAGATAGACTTAGAATAATAAATACTATAGCCGACACTATAGACGATTATTTTAAAAGTAAAGATAAGTTATAAAGTTATTGTTCTTCTGGACCAATACCTTGTGCAGGACCACCTAAAATTTGTTCTTTCTCTTTATTAATAGGATTGAAGTTAATATCTTCTATTTCTTCAAATACAGCTTGATATGTATTGAAATCTTTAGAACTTCTATGTGTTCCTTCAGTTAACATTCTCTTAGCGATAGAGTTAAACGGACATCCTCTGTATTCAATTCCATTAATTTTTTGCACCCAATTACCTGCAAGGTCAATTTTACAAGATCCAGATGTCTTACTTATTACTTCAGTAAGAGTTAAGGTTCTAGCATTTACTCCTAGGCCACTGAGTATGTTTACACTTAACATATAATTGAGATTAGGTATTTCATATAAGTTTCCATCAATATCTAGAACTAAAGTACCTAGAGAAGCTCTGACCCCTTTATAAGTTTTTGGCAAAATAAAGAAAAGTAACTTACCTTGTGCTTCTAGTATTTTACCACCTAATAGTGAGAAGCTTAAAAGTCTCGCCTCTGCTACGTCAGTAGTGGCAACGACATTATTTTCTCCAAAAAAAACATCTTTTACTTCTTTAGACAGTAATTCCATTATAACATTTTGCTGAGTTGCAAAATCGTTAATAAGTATATTGATAGAGTCATAAAGACTTATAGGTTTAGGTGTGACTTGCTTTTTCATGAAGTCTAAAATTATATTATTACCATTTTTTGAGGCGAGAGTAAATGCCGACAGCATGTCTTCATAAGGTAATTCATATGCTCCTAAAAGAGTATTACCAAAGAAAACAACTTCTGAACAATCACTTAAAATTAAATTAATCTTTGATGTAAATCGCTCAAATATTTTAACATCTTGAGGATTTAAGGATGCAAAGCTTTGAAGGTCCATTCTTAGAGGACGTGTATCTTTTAATTGTTTAGCAAAATGCTTAACCTCCAGAAGTTTTAAGTCAGCAGCAGATAGTTGAGGGCCATTTTCATTTGTTGGTCTAGCAAAAGGTTCAAGATCTCTCTGAATGAAGTCTAATATTTGCTTATTTGAATTAACTCTACATTTTGTTTTATTCTGTTGTGCTTCTCCATGATAAGAAAAGAGAGTTAATATCATAGTAAGCATAAAACATTTTATAATAATTTCGCTAGTTTTAATCAAAAAAAAACCTTATTTTGAAGTTAATAATATATAATTTTAATTTATATTATTATTTATTTAAATAAAGCAAAATATTGAAGTCAATAATATAGTAATTGCTGGGTTTAATGTTTAATTATAATTTTTTGCAAAGTTTTCCCAGTTTTAGGATCAAGTAATAAGATAACACTTTCGTTTATTCCCTCGAATTCTATGGCTACTGTATTATTTAATGAGTATAATGATTTTAGAGTTGTGTAATTTGGAGCATTTAGAATTATACTATTATCTTTTTCAAGATCATAAGAGTAAAATTTTTTATTATTAATTTTATTAATTAATGATATTGATAAGGTTATGATTCCTATTATAATTAGGACACCCATAAATACCACAAGAAATTTTAAAGCTTTCATAATAATAATATATATATAAAAAAAAAAATGTCAGAAAAAAAATATGTAATTAAAGCTAATTGTAATTCAGAAAGGATTGATAAGTTTATTACTAATGAAATTAAATCTTTAAGTAGGTCTAAAGTTCAATTTTATATAAAAAATCAATTTGTAACACATAATAATATTATTATTCGCAATCCTGCTTTAAAAATAATAGATGGAGATGAAGTAGTTTTAAAAATAAGAGATAATGATAATGATAGAAAAAAAAGACTTATAGATTACAAAATAGAAATAGTTTTTCAAGATGATAATATTATTGTTGTAGATAAACCTTCAGGAATAGTAACTCATAGTAGCTATGAGGGTCAAGTAAGTTTAGTAAATATATTATTGGAAAAAAATGCAATTGATTTATCGGAATCTGGAGAAAAACATAGGAGAGGAGTAGTTCACAGGCTAGATAAAGATACCTCGGGTCTTATGGTATTAACAAAAACTAATAAAGCATATGAAATCTTAAAAGATGACTTTAAAAAAAGAAACATATTGAAGGTTTATAATGCTGTAACTTGGGGTGTTCCAGTTCCAAAAATAGGCATTATTGATAAGAAAATTGGCAAAGCAAAAGGAATATGGAATAAAATGTCAATTTTAGATAGTGGTAAACATAGTATTACAAATTATAAGTTAGTTAAGAGCTTCTTCAATACAGCATCACTAGTTGAATGTAGAATTTTCACAGGAAGAACTCATCAAATTAGAGTACATTTATTTTCTATAGGATGTCCAATAATAGGAGATAAACTTTATTCTAAAGGAAGAAATATATCTAATAAAGTTAAAAAAACTATAGGTTCTGCAATTGATAGTTTTTCTAGACAAGCTCTTCATTCTAAAATATTAGGATTTTCTCATCCAATTACAAAAAGTAGACTTTTATTTAAAAGTAAAATGCCATATGATATAAAAGAGTTATTAAAAATACTTTCTTAATAACTATGAGCATTAACTGAGATTAAATAACATTAGGGAAATTTTTAAGTGTCTAATATTACTTTACCTATACTATCTTCTGAAGGAGGTCTTTCAAAATATTTAAGACAGATAAAAGACTTTCCTATGTTAGATGCTTCTGAAGAGTTTACTCTTGCAAAATCCTGGAAGGATAGAAAAGATATAGATGCAGCACATAAATTAGTTACTTCTCATCTTAGATTAGTTGCTAAAATAGCAATGGGTTATAGAGGATATGGTTTACCTCTACCTGATTTAATTTCAGAAGGAAATATTGGTCTAATGCAAGCAGTTAAGAGATTTGATCCTGATAAAGGTTTTAGATTAGCTACTTATGCGATATGGTGGATAAGAGCAGCGATACAAGAGTATATTCTGCATTCATGGTCTTTAGTAAAAATTGGGACAACTGCCGCTCAAAAGAAGCTATTTTTTAACTTAAGAAAAATTAAAAATGAATTAAAACTTATTGATGGTAAACAACTTCAACCTGAGGATTTAAAAACAATTTCAAAAAAATTGTCAGTAGCCGAAAAAGAAATAATAGTTATGAATGGACGATTGTCTGGTCCAGATCACTCTCTTAATGCACCTATGAGCAATGATAGTAACTTAGAATGGCAGGATTGGATTCCTGATGAAAATGCTAACAATCAAGAAGAAGTAATTGGTCATAAGCAAGAGTTAAGTTACAGACAAACCTTACTTAACGAAGCAGTCGAGCACTTAAACGATAGAGAAAAATATATATTTTCTGAAAGAAGACTTAAAGAACAATCCACAACATTAGATATACTCAGTCAAAAATTTAAAATTAGTAGAGAAAGAGTAAGACAAATAGAAGTAAGAGCATTTGAAAAAGTTCAATATTATATTCAAAAAGCAATAAAGGAAATAAATATATAAATTTATTTTTTGAAAGGATCCTTAAATAATATCGTGTCTTCTCTTTCAGGACTTGTGGATAATAGTGAGATAGGTATACCTACTAGTTGTTCAATTCTTTGCATATAGAGTTTAGCTTTAGTCGGTAATAGATTTATATCTCTACAACCCTTAGTGGTTTCATTCCATCCTTCTAATTCTTCGTAAATTGGATCTATAGAATTATTAATACTTAAAATAGGAGGAAGCCTATCTATATGTCTGCCATTGAACTTATAGGCAGTACAAATTTTTATTGTTTTAAAGCTATCAAGGACATCTAATTTGGTTAACGCTAGGCCTTCAATTCCTGCAGTTTTAATTGCTTGTTTTAACATCACAGCATCTAACCATCCACATCTCCTTTTTCTTCCTGTAACTGTTCCAAATTCATTACCAATTTCACCTATTTTCTGTCCTATTTCATTTTGTTGCTCAGTAGGAAACGGCCCTTCTCCTACTCTAGTGACATATGCCTTAGTTATACCTAACGTAAAGCAAGATTTGATATTTCCTATTCCTGAACCTATAGCAGCTTGAGCTGCTATAGTATTAGAAGAAGTTACAAACGGGTAAGTACCATGATCTATATCTAACATAACTCCTTGAGCTCCTTCAAATAGTATTTTATTTTTTTCTCTCAAACTTTTATTAAGTTCATACCATGATGAAACTACAAATGGTTTAATAATTTTCGTAATATCAGAAAGTTCTTTTATCAAATAATTTATGTTTATTTCAGGAAGCCTCAAACCTTTTCGCAAGTGGCTATGATGAAGAATTGCATTTTTAATTCTTTTTTCTAACATAGATTTATCAAACAGATCACAAACTCTTATTGCTCTTCTTCCTACTTTGTCTTCATAAGCTGGTCCTATTCCTCTCCCAGTAGTACCTATTTTAATTCCTGATAACTCATGTTCTCGAGCCTTATCTAATTCTACATGATATGGAAGAATTAAAGTAGCCACCTCGGAAATAGATAGTATTTTATTATTTATTTTTATTCCTTGATTTTGAATAGTATTTATCTCTTTTATCAAAGCCCAAGGATCAACTACAACCCCATTACCTATAATAGATTTTTTCCCCCTTACTACTCCTGACGGAAGAATACTTAGTTTATAGATTTTTTTGTCTACGACTAGAGTATGACCAGCGTTATGACCCCCTTGAAATCTAACAATAACATCAGCTCTATTAGATAACCAATCAACTATTTTTCCCTTACCTTCGTCACCCCATTGAGAGCCTACTACTATAACATTATTCATTAATATTCTTCTTCTATATTTTCAAGCTGTCCATCTTCAGTTACTATAAGTTTACATCCTAAAGCTCTAGCACTTTCATAATAGTTCTCCTCTGAAGAGAGTGCCTTGATTACAATTTTATTTTTTTCTCTTATATTTCTTTCAATATTATCTGGTATATCAAAGGGTAAATATACAGATGATTTTTCTTCAAAATCATTACCCATACACTTAATGATATGATTCATCATTAAAGATACTCCTATGGCCTTTTCCTTAGAGGTTAAAATATAATCACCTCCTGTACCTAATTCGATAGCTTTATTTTTATCATAAATATTAAATCCAAAGTAGTTATGATAATTATTCTCATTTTTTTCAGTAGGGTCTAAGGTTATTGATATAGAGGGTATTTTTGTTTTTAGTTTTTCTGATAAAGCAAATATGGTCTCAAAAACATCAACTATTTCTCTCGGAAAGTTAAAAGTATTAATATTTTGTTTTGCTTTTTCTATAGGGCCAGCTATTTTTATTAGACCGTCAATGATATTATATTTTTTTTTATTTATTTTAGTAGAATCTTTATTTATAA
>MDTB01146829.1_pt1 | contig 12105 bp, 15 predicted proteins | sample 811161 | NCBI WGS metagenome assembly MDTB01 (sample SAMN05326650, study PRJNA326480) | marine metagenome | isolation source: seawater | place: Mediterranean Sea | collected 2009 | reverse complement strand
GTAGGTACTGATTATATTTGTTGCTATCAATGTCTGGCTTAGACAATACAACAGTATCAGACCTCATCACGCATTGGGCATTAAACCACCCGTCCCAAAAACCTTATTAGAAAAACCAAAAATGAATGGACGAATATAGGGGGCTAGACAACCTGTTCAAATCATGCCGAGGCTGCGTGCATCTGAACTTCAATCCAAAAGGAGTTCTAGATCACTTATGAGGATCTCTTTGCGAGTGACCTGCACAATACCTTCTGACTGTAGTCGGTCCAGAGATTGGGTGACCCACTGGCGGGTTGCGCCGACGATTGATGCGATTTGGTCATAGGTAATCGTACGGTCGATGATGACCTGACCGCCCTCATGGCGACCGTAGGTCTCGGCCAAGATCAAGAGCAACTGGCGCAGCCGCTCCGACACAGACCGCGTTCCCAACATCTGGATCAGCGCTGAGTAGCATTTCCCCTTGTTAACCAACCCGTTTATCACAGCAATCGCAACATCGGGCACCTCGCGCACCAGGCGTTGCAAACTCATGCCAGAGACAAAAAGAAACTCGCAGTCTTCCAATGCATCCGCAGACCAGACATGACGCCCTTTGCCAAAGACTTCCGGCCCCCCTACAAAGTGACCGACGCTCCAATAGGCAAGCGTGATTTCGCGACCCGATGGACTGGCGTAAAATGTGCGCACACGCCCCTTTTCCAAGATCCAGACACCGGTATGCGGATCGCCTTGAAAAAACACCCCCTCGCCCTTCGCTACTTTGCGGCGGGTACCAAGCTGGCGGACTTTCTTTTCGTCATCCGCAGACAAAGACGACAAAAATCCAGCACCATCGTTAATATCAAGGAGGTACTCTGACAGGAAAATAGCACTTGGGCCGTCAGGGTGGTCCTCATCAAGATCTTTCATCACGGGGTCCTTTCCAGCGATGACAAATAGGCTGCGATATCCTCGATCCCCGCCTCCATGTCAGCAAGCAAATTCTGGTGAATAGGCGCAGCCTCGGAATGTATCCGAAGTCCATAGAGGAAATCGCGCATTTGCTTGGCAAGGTAACCTGCGTGCTGCGCTGTCAGATAGGGGAATGCGCCTGCTGCATCGCCACTGTGACAGTCAAGACAGCCTGAGGCCTCAGTCAGCTCTTTGCCCTTGGACGTCTCTGGCTGCTCTGTCGGTTCGGGCGGGTCTTGCCCCGCGAACCATGCAACGACGACCGCAAAATCATCGGCCTTCAATTCTGTGACAATGGCCGACATCTGACCGCCGTCATTGGTGCGCGCGCCGGTCAGAAAAGCGTCAAGCTGCGCCTGAATGTAGGCCGGTTTCTGACCTGCAAGATGGGGGAATTTGTCAATGTAGGATTGCCCAAACAGGCCATGACACAGGGCGCATCGTTCATAAGGAGGATAGCTGGCCGCGTTGAAATCGGCTTGTGCACTTGTCGCGAGGCCAAGCAGGAGGAGTGCAAGCACCGCCCTCATGATCCGCCATCCCTTTGGGTGACTGTGGCTTGAGTGGTTATAGACTTCCCATTTGCAAAATGCAGGGTCAACAGGACGGACGCGCCAACGACCTTTGGTGTCGCAGGCTGCATCAGCATTATGTGCAGGCCACCCGGTGCCAGAACAACAGTGTGCCCTGCTGCGATCTCCAGTTGATGCAGTGCCGACATCGCTGCAACCCCGTTCATCTCTTTGCTTTGGTGCAGATGCGCCGTGCCATAGCCTTGCGCCGCGACACCGATCAAGCTGCGGTTCTTGCCACCTGTGTTGCTCAGGGTGAGATATGCCGCATGCGCCCGCACCCCTAGTGGAGTCAAAGGTATATAGGCCTTGCTAATGGACATGTCCTGCGCCGTGGCAGAAGTTGCGCAGAACAGGACAACGGCGACCACAATTGCGCGAATCATTGCGACAGCTCCCTGCGATAGCCGATTTGCAAACGGGCCAGAAATTCTGCAGTCATGCTCGGATCAAAGGGCGGCTGCAGTTTAGCGCGCAGAGTGCCGTCAGGCGCGATCACAGAAACTGCCGAGCTGTGTTGCACCTCGTACTCACCATCCGCATCTGCCGGCATAAGGCGGTAGAAGCTGTCCGTTGCCGCGATAAAGGTATCGATCTGGTCACGCGCGCCTGTCATGCTGCGAAAATCGGGATGAAAGAAAGGGCCGTATTCGCTGACATAATCGGCGTCACGATCAGGGTCCACCGACAGAAACCAGACCTTTGGCACTTTGTCCGGCCGCACGCGCAGACCCGTTTCGGCCACGGCGGCCTCAAGATTGCCAAGCGTAAAGGGGCAGACATCAGGGCAGGTCAGAAAACCAATCATCACGATCGTCCAGTTCCCCTTCAGATCGGCGCTGGTAAAGCGGCCCCCCTGTTCATCATGAAAACTGAAGTCGGGCAAGGACACGGCATCGTCCAGCATCACACCCTGCGCCTGCGCCTGTGCTGCAAATGGCAGACAAATAAGCGCAGCTATGCGCAACGCCGCCCTCACGCGTTTTGCTCCGCAAAGGCTTTGCGGCTTTCCGCACGGATCGTCGCAAGACAGAATTGCCGCGCCTCAATGTATTCCGGCGACGATGACATATCGACAGAGCGTGGTCGTGGGAGTTTGACCTTAACATCTTCGATAATACGCCCTGGTGCGGCACTCATCACAAGGACGCGGTCAGCCAGAAAAACTGCCTCGTCCACGTCGTGGGTGATGAAGAAAACCGTGGTCCCGAATTTTCGCCAGATATCAAGCAGGCTTTCCTGCATCATAAGACGTGTTTGCGCATCTAGCGCGCCAAAGGGTTCGTCCATCAACAGCACGCTGGGATAGTTGGCCAAAGCGCGGGCAATGCCGACACGTTGCTGCATGCCGCCTGATAATTCCGCAGGATAGCGGTTACCGAATTTCTTGAGTCCGACAAGCCCCAGAAACGTATTGGCGACCGAGCCCGCTTCGGTGCGCGTCATTCCGGCCATTTTGGGACCAAAGGCCACGTTTTCGTAAACCGTTTTCCAAGGTAGAAGTGAATACTGCTGAAACACCATGCCACGATCCGGTCCAGGTCCTTTGACCTCGACGTCATCAACCGTCACACGGCCTGTGGTGGGTTTTGTGTAGCCAGCAATCACATTCAGCAGGGTGGACTTGCCGCAGCCTGATGGCCCTAGAATACAGACAAACTCACCAGCCTGAATGTCAATCGATGTGGTTTCCACCGCATGGTGCGCTGTCGGGCCTTTGCCAAAGGTGATTGAAACATCTTCTATTTTGATCTGCCCCTTGCCGACGTTCTCGGACGCGTTTTCGGGCTTTTCGAATTTCAGAGTATCAAGCATTTTTCAGGTCTCCATCTATGGATTTTACATTGTGGGTTTTGCGCCACGCCAGAAAGAAGACCATGGCAAGCAGCAGGCCAAAGCCCGCCAAGTTGAGCGCAGGTCCCATTGTCTCGAGCGCGAGCGACGTCGAGACACCGAGGCCCAGCATCGCAAGCCCCACCACCCATGAGGGCGCGGCACAGCAGACAACCCAGCTCATCGTGGCGTTGGTCATCGCGACAAGAACCGTCCCGATGCCGATCGGCGCGCGCAGTTTGGTACCGCTGGTGGCCGAGCAGCTATCGCGACGCAAAAGGCTGCCGCACAAAGCGACAATTGCGCCCAAGCCAAGCAGAACGGCCATCCGCATAGGCACGACGTTCAGGCTCCATTCTGAAATACCGGTGCCATAGTCATAATTCATCTTGCCAATCTCGATCAGCCATTCCTGATTGATAATAGGGGGGATATCACTCCAAGACGGAGTGGATTTGATTATGTGGATCACATTGCCGATCCAATTATAGCCAACCGCATAGTTCGGCAGCGCCTGAAAGCGCACCATCAACGCCACCAGCATCAACACCTGAAAGATGAGGGCAAATAGCAACCCCGTGATCAGGATGCGCCGCCAGTCCAGCCGGATTGCATCGCCTATTGTTACAAGGGCTTGCATCAGCGCGCCCTCTTTTGCCATTTGAGCATTGGACGAGTGATCAGTTTGACCGCCGCTGTGGAGGCTGTGCCCAAGCCGCCAATCACCAACATGCCAACGACAATATCTTGGTAGTTGATCAGACTGTAGGCGTTCCAGGTGAAGTATCCGATACCATATTGACCGGAAATAATCTCGCCTGCCAAAAGCGAGAACCAGCTGACGCCCATGCCAATCGCCAATCCTGCGGCAATGGAGGGCAAGGCCGCAGGGATCACAACATGGCGAAAAACGTCGACGCGAGATGCGCCAAGCGATTGCACAGCACGCACGAACACCTCGGGCGTTTGCTCGACCCCGTGTAAGGTATTCAAAACAATGGGGAAAAGTGCGCCCAGAAAGGTAATATAGATGATCGAACTTTCCTCGGTTGGCCACATAAGGATCGCGAGCGGGATCCACGCCACCGCTGGAATGGGCCGGATGACTTCGATGTAAGGCGTGAAAAACGCGCGGATGATGCGAGAGCGGCCCATAATCAGGCCGATGCCAATCCCCAGCACCACTGCGATAGAATAGCTGAACAAGATGCGGCGCATTGAAACGCCGATATGCGTCCAAAAAATCTCCGTCTGGATATGTGCGATAAAGGCGGTGAATACCTTGAAAGGTGACGGCACATTCGAAAAATTAATGTAAAAATCCAGATTAACCGCCGTCGCGAAATGCCACCATAGAATGCCAACAGTTAGAGCCGCAATCGCTATGCCGATGTTTTGTACCTGACCCATCGATATGAAAGGCAGTTGTAGCCTCGGCTTTTGCGTCTCGGTTGGCGCGATTTTTTGAACTTCCACAAGCGCTTCTTCCGCGCGCTTCTTTTTTTTTACAAGGGTTTGCATCAGCCTCTGCCTTAAGAAAAAAATGTACACAGTTGCACTTGAAGGGAAGCGTTCCGGACGCGTAAACGCCCGGAACTACAGTTCTTAAGCTCAGCTGTCGATGGTGAACTCGGCAACAGCTTCTTCAAAGGTCAGCAGATCGCCAGAATTAGCTGCGGCAAACGTCTCCGCTTCGCCCTTGCGCAAGAAGGTCGCGTAGGTATCGCCCGCCTTGACCCAGAATGCCGTTTTTCCAAAAAGTTTCAGACCGGTTTCCACGTCATAGACATAGGTGGAGTTCAGATTTGTACCCGTCGCTTGCATGTCGGCCACCGATTGAAGGAATTCAGGCAAGGTTTCGTGAGAGCTGATGCCATCACGCGGGTGCCAGATCTGTGAAAGCAGGCCTTTGTTTGCGACAGCAGGATCAACCATCGTGGCTTTGTCTGCTTCATAATCGATACCCATATCTGCATAGGCGGCTTTTATGTAGTCTTCGGTGATCCAAGCATCGAAATCGAGCGGCGGGATTGCCTTTTCTGCGACTAATACACCGTGGTTGAACTTGAGCGCATCAATCCATTCAGTCTTGATCGACGGCTCAAACGTCAGGTGACCACCTTCGGAGAAATAGAGGTAAAGCACTTCTTTTTCGACACCAGTCCAGCTTTCCATCTCGGTGACGGCGGTCATTGGGTCAGCACGGATCCATTCGCCTGCCTCGTAGACAGCCTTGATAAAGGCCTGAACGACTTCGGGATATTCCTCGGCAAAGTCTTGGCGGACGACGACGCCGTGCAGGTACGGCACACCCGCCTCATAACCATCATAGATTTTGCGGCCTGTGCCCCGGAATTCCATGATCTCGGACCAAGGGCAGAAATCGGAATGCGCGTCGATCTTGCCTGCGGCAATATTAGCGGCCCCCACAGCGGGGCTTTGATTTTTCAATACGTATTCGCCAGAAGGGATGTTGTTATCCTGCATCGCTTTGAGCAGCATGCCCCAGGCCGCAGAGCCGACTGGCGTGGACACTTCTTTGCCCTTCAACTGGTTGATCGAATAGATGTCGCTATCGACCGGCACAACTATTCCGTTGCCCGACCCCTTCAGGTTATAACCGGTGCCCGCAACGTAGACCGTCCGCAAGCTGTCGGTTTCCTGAAATTTGGCACCGTTCACGATCAGAGGGTAATCCCCCATCACGCCAAAATTCAGCTTATTGGCCAACATCTGGTTGGTGATCGGCCCACCCGAGCTGTAATCGGCCCAACTGATATCATATTCAGCATCCGAATATTCGCCTTCGGTGGGCAAATGCTTTTCAAGCAGCCCCAGCTCTTTGATAATGATGCCCGCAGTGTAAGTGTCAGTACACATTGATTGGTGACCAACGGCGATCGAGATCTTCTCGGCGTGGGCCATCGATCCCAAGGGTATCAAGGTGGCTGCAAGCAGCGCCAATTTCAAATTGAGTTTCATTAGCATGGTCTTCTCCAACTATTGCGATTTCAGTTCACATGTAATGAGGAATAGTATTGAAGAAGAAACACGATTTCAGAAGGGCTATCAGGGCAAAGACTGCGACTATCTGCACTATGAATAAGTATTAAGCACTTTCAACGTCAAAAGACGAAATTTGCGCCACTTTGAAAGCCAAAATGCTCCGTTTCCATAAGAATCAGTTTTTACTTTTTTATGTTTTTTATCATATACTTAGAGTAGTTTTTTAAAACAGAAATAAGGCCCCCAGAACAAATTCCAAGGGTGTTATATTTCAAGTTTTAACAGCCCTTTCAGGGGCTACTGGGCGTCGATTTTGCCCAAGGCCCAGCGGACATTCTTGCGTACATCTGGGTCGGTATCGTCCACGTATTTTTCCAGATAGGGACGAGTTTCTGGTGCTGCCATTTCACCCAAAACAGCGGCACATTCTTTTCGTAGATTGGGTATCAACAAATCCATCATTGGGGCGATTTCAAGTGCTGCTTCCACCGCGTTCATCTTGCCCAAAGACCGCACAGCTTTCAAACGGACCTGCCAGAATTCATCCTCAATTGCGACGCGAAGTGCAGCCACACTTTCGGTCCCACCCGCCTTGGCGAGTGTTTCAGCCGCAGCCTCGCGGACTAGCCATTCAGGGTCATTCAACGCAGCAATCAATGTGGCTTCTGCGTACTCGGACTTCGAAAACCCCAGTGCCGCAAGTGCGGTACGCCGGACATTTGGATCTAAATCCTTGGCTGCATCACGCAACGCAGGCAAACACCCTTCATCCTGCAACCAGCCAATAACGCCGACCGCTTCGATGCGCACACCGGCATCTTCATTTTTCAATGCGGTGATTGCAGCACCCATGGCCTCGGTCCGGCGCAACTCCTTGATCCCCGCAAAACAGGCGGCCAATTTGACCGTGTCTGTATCGCCCAGATGCGGGAGGATCGCGTCGCCTGCTTCAGGATCTTTCAATTCTGTCAGGCTGAGGGCCGCGGCCTCAATGACCGCTGGGTCGCTGTCAGTCAGAGCTGACACAAGAGCAGCCGCCGTTTCAGGGCCGTCAAATGCGGTCAATGCCAACGCGGCCTGCTTGCGCACACCCGCATCTACATCTGAAATCGCGTGGGCAAGGTGTGATATTGCAGCCGGGTCAGCGCTGTTGGCTAATTTCATAACCGCCATAATACGTGTGCCGGATGATGTGTCATCCAAACCCTCGGCCAGTTCCGCGATTTCGTCAAATTCTTCAAAGAGCGCGTTCATATTTGTTTCACTTCAACAAAAAGGGCAGGTTCACGGTGACCGCACCAGTGGGGCAATCCGCCTCGCACGGCATGCAGTACCAACATTCGTCGTACTTCATATGTGCAGTAACGGGGCTGCCGTCCGGTCCTTCGACAATACGCAAGACATCAAGAGGGCATACGTCAACGCAAACGGTACACCCTTTGTCCGCGATGCAAAGTGTGTCATCAATGACAACGGGAACAATGGTAGAGGTTTGAGCCAAGGGCATGACATTATTCCTTATTCTGCAGCAACCGTGCTGGTCACACGTTGGTTGTTGTAGGCGTCTTTTTCGTCTTCATCGATTTCGACGATGTAATCATCAACGACTTTTTTGGCGTGTGCTGGCTTGCCATCGTCGCCCTTGGTCAGGATCGTGTGGCAGAACCAATTTTCATCATCACGCTCGTATCCAACACGGTTGTGATACAGGCCCCAGCGACTTTCGGTCCGGTAAAGTGACGCAGCGGCGGCCATATCGGCGCAGTCCATGATGGCCGAGGCCTCAAGCGAGCGCATGAGTTCGTGGCTGTCGCGAACATACATCTCGTTTTCCATGTCGTGCCGGACTTCTTCGAACCGGCGTTGCGCCAATTCCATCTTGGCGGTCACTTTTGGCGGCTGGAGATAGTCGTTCACAAAGCGGCGTGTCTTGTATTCGATCTGGTTGGGCGGGATGCCATCATCGCGTTTGGTCGGGACGAGGACGCGGGTGCGTTCAGCGTCCACATCGCCCATGTCAAAGTCAGCGAAATCCATGTCTTTGATGAAGTCCACCGCATCTAGACCCGCAAAGGCACCATTGGTGAAGGCACCCAGCATGTAGTTATGCGGTACATTAGCCATGTCGCCTGCCGCATACAGCCCGTCAACTGTAGTGCGCGCTCGCTCGTCCACAAACACGCCACTGGCCGAATGACCCGAACAAAACCCGATCTCGGAGATATGCATTTCGATCATATCTTTGCGATAATCCGTGTTTCGCCCACTGTGAAAGTGCCCGCGCGTTGGACGTTCCACAATGTGTAACACCCTCTCGATCTCGGCCACTGTTTCTTCGGCGAGGTGGTTGAGTTTGAGGTAGACCGGCCCTTTACCGCCCTGCAGTTCGTCGTAGAATTCTTGCATCATTTGGCCAGACCAGTAATCGCACTCGATAAACCGTTCGCCCTGCGCGTTGGATGTGTAGCCGCCCATAGGACCCGCCACATAAGCACAGGCTGGACCATTGTAATCCTTGATCAATGGATTGATCTGAAAACACTCAAGGTTCGCAAGGCCCGCTCCCGCGTGATACGCCATCGAATAGCCTTCACCGCTGTTCGACGCGTTCTCGTATGTGCCGTAAAGGTAGCCAGAGGATGGCAGACCCAGACGGCCCGCAGCACCCAGCGACATTACAACGGCTTTGGCGCGTATAACCAAAAATTCGGCTGTGCGCGTGTTCACACAGATCGCGCCCGCTATGCGCCCCTCGCCGGTCAGCAGACGTGTTGCCATGTAGCGGTTAATTATGTTGATCCGCGCCTTGCGCAGTTGTCGGTACAGCGCCTTTTTGACCGTGTCCCCATTAGGCATCGGCAGCACATAGGTGCCGATATGGTGTACTTTTTTGACGTCATACTCGCCGTTCTGATCCTTTTGAAACCGGATTCCAAACTCATCTAGCTCTTGGATGATGCCATAGCATTCCTCGGCGTAGCGGTAGACTGCCTTTTGATCGACGATGCCATCATTCGCGATGGTGATTTCCTTGGTGTATTGTTCCGGTGTGGCATAGCCTGGAATGACTGAATTGTTCAGCCCGTCCATCCCCATTGAAATCGCGCCCGAGCGTTTGACATTCGCCTTGTCGAGCAAGATCACGTTCGCCTCTGGGTTTTTCCGCTTGGCTTTGAGCGCTGCCATTGGGCCGGCGGTACCGCCCCCAATAATCAGGATGTCGCAATCAATCTGCGTCATGCCATCCAATATTTCATCCATGAAAGACTCCAATATGAATTAGTTATGACAACTTACGTCGTGCCGCAGTGCGGCAAATGTCAATTAGTTTCCGTGTTGGTCAGAAAGTTCACGCAGATAGACAAATGGATAGACGGCGCGCTCGTGACCGTCTGAAAAATGGATGTTCACACCGGCGGCACCGACCTGAACCAAACCTGTGATTGCCAGATCCGGCACCACATGGATTTCCCCATGATCGATCTTTGCCCTTTGTGAAAAAGCATCGCGTGCCTCGCGACGCAGCAATATGGCGGGCAGTTCGGACACACCGCCCCCTTCCCATTCAACGATAAGGTGGCGATGGTCAGGTGTTGCAGACAAACGCGTAATCATAGTGTTCTCCTTATTTATCTCTACTCTGCATCAGCGCAGTATCGCTCAATAGCAATTTATTTACGGACAGAGTTTCTGCGCCGCGGCAAGGTTACGGCATATATCGAAAAGAGTACTCCATGACCTACGTCGTCACTGACAACTGTATCGCCTGCAAATACACCGATTGCGTATCGGTTTGCCCCGTAGACTGCTTTTATGAGGGTGAAAACATGCTGGTGATCGACCCCGTTGAATGCATTGATTGCGGTGTGTGCGAGCCTGAATGTCCCGCAGATGCGATTCGCGCAGATACTGAAGACGGCATGGCACCCTGGGTCGAATTCAACAAAAAATACGCGAAAATATGGCCCTTGATTACCGAAGCAAAAGACCCCCTTCCGACCGCTGATGATCTGGATGGGACTACGGGCAAACTTGAAACACATTTCTCTGAAAAACCCGCAAGCGAAGCGGCCTGAAGGATACTTCCATGAAAGTTCAAACCATTCCCAAAGCCAAGATTATGCCAGATGCACAGACGGTCACATCGGTGCATCACTGGACCGATACGCTGTTTTCGTTCCGCGTTGCGCGCCCCGTATCATTGCGGTTCCGGTCGGGCGAATTCGTCATGATCGGCCTGCTTAAAGACGACGGCAACCCACTCTTGCGCGCCTATTCCATTGCTTCGCCGAGCTGGGATGATGAGTTGGAGTTTTATTCGATAAAGGTACCTGACGGCCCGTTGACCTCGCGGCTTCAAAAGATCGAAGCGGGGGACGAGATTATAATGCGGCCCAAACCTGTGGGCACGCTGGTGCTGGACGCGCTACTGCCTGCAAAACGGCTGTGGATGATCTGTACTGGCACGGGCATTGCCCCCTTTGCCTCGCTGTTGCGCGATCCCGAAACCTGGGAACAATATGACCAGGTGATCCTTGCGCATACTTGCCGCACAAATGCAGAGTTGTCGTACGGCCGCACAATCGTCGAGGCCTTGCCGGATGATCCGCTGATTGGCGAATTGGTTGGTGGCAAGCTGAAATACTATCCGACGACCACCCGCGAGCCATCCAAAATCGAAGGCCGGATCAGCGACCACATCCGCGACGGGCGGGTCTTTGAAGACCTCAGACTGCCGGAATGGAACAATGAAGCAGACCGCGTAATGATTTGCGGCAATCTAGCGCTGAATAAGGATCTTATGGCGCTCTGCGAGGCGCACGGGTTGGAAGAGGGTGCGAATTCGGAGCCAAAGCACTTTGTCGTGGAAAAGGCTTTTATTGATTAAGCCAGCCTTCGATCAAAGCGTCGGCGTCTGTTCCGCCAAAGCTGACAGAGATCGGCGTCACAAATGCTGGCGTGCCAAGGATTCCGAGATCGATTGCAATATCGCGGTTTCGCGCAATACGCGCCGATACCGCTTCGCTATCCATTTTCGCTTTTATGCTCTCCCACTCAAGCCCATGCGCCGTTGCGATCCGCTCGAATGCAGCTGCGCGCAAAGGGCCTTTGATTGCCCAGATGTCCTCATGGACTGCGCCATAAACCTGCGCGCTGGCTGTATTCCTGACGGCTAGTGCAAAGCGTGCGCCCCGTTCTGACCCCGGAGACAGAATGGGAAGATGACGCATTTCGACTCTGATGTCAGGATGCGCGTTGAGCGCGATTTTCAGCTTTGGATGTAGAAATTTGCAAGGTGCACAGCGGTAGTCAAAAAACTCTACAACTGTGAGTGTGGCGTCCTTTGGCCCAAACCCCAAAACAGGCGGCTCGATAAAGAGTTCAGAATAAAGTGCAAGTTTTGCAACCATCGCGGAACGTGCCTCACGCTGTGATAGGATCTCAAGCGCTTGGAGGATTATCTCCGGGTTGGCGAGGAGGTAAGCGCGCACGCGCGCTTCAAACTCAGCTTCCGATGTGTCCGCCTGAACAGGCGTTAACGAACAAACAACAAGACTGCTTGCAACGATGAGGGCCTTGTACTTCCGCCACACGTTTTGGACATAAGGGATAACAGCTCGTGCGTAACGCATGTTTTACCACCTACCACTAAATCTGCATAAACATACGTGCCCTAAACGCATCCCCGTGTCTAGCCCCCTATATTCGTCCATTCATTTTTGGTTTTTCTAATAAG
>MDTB01217357.1_pt1 | contig 12106 bp, 4 predicted proteins | sample 811161 | NCBI WGS metagenome assembly MDTB01 (sample SAMN05326650, study PRJNA326480) | marine metagenome | isolation source: seawater | place: Mediterranean Sea | collected 2009 | reverse complement strand
GTCAAAACCGGTCCTGGAAGTTTTCCATCCTCAATTATTCTTGCTCTTATTACCATACTCGATGAAATATTGATTGGTGAGATATAAGTTGAAGAATAATTAGTAGGATCTGAACCATCTTTTGTATACTTGATTGTTAAACCAGTTTCTGAACTTAATTCTAGAGACTGATTATCATCCCTAACATAGCCACTAGATATCGAAAATATCGGTAATTCAGTAATTAAACCCATATTTTCAGGAACTACATTAGGTTCACCAGGTGTGGAATTTTCAAAGTAACTAAAATTTAAGGACCCATCGGGATTTCGACCATATGACACATCTGCGACCAAGTTTACAGCTTGGATACTATCTAATAAATTTTGATCTGGACTAGATAAATAAATTGACTCTCCAGAGGACTTTATTTTGAAATTTACGTGTAAAATACCATCATCAAATTTATTTTTTCCGGAGGCAAAAATTAGAACATGATGACCGGCATCAATTGATAATTGTGGAAATTGCCATTTATCTAAGATAGTTAAGTCATCAGACAGGCTGAAGTTTTCTAAATCGACAGATTCGTCACCACTATTATATATCTCAATCCAATCACTGAAATTACCATCTTCATCTACAATGGTACTTAAATTTCTAGACATAATTTCGTTAATAAAAACTTGAGCAAATGATGCGTTTGAAGAAAGCAAAAAGGCTAAAAAAATATTATTGAACTTTTTCATATCTACTATTATTGTTAAGAAAATTATTTATTCTGCCTTTTAGGACGCTTACCTTCTTTCACCCAAACTAAAAGATCTTTAAATGATGTTTCAATATCATTTAAAGAAAATTCAAAATGGCCCGCACTGCTATTGTATTGTTGTGCATAATTGTGACCGGAATATTTGACTTTTGTAGTCTGCTCATAGTATTCATAATTGGAAACCGGCAATAGCTCGTAATAAATAGTATGCAATGCTAATACGGGGTCAAATAACTCTCCTATTTGACTGTAGTTTTGAATAAAATATTCTTCCGCAAAATTATTTGCTTCATACCTTTTAATATCTTTATTAATTTGCTTGTCTAAATCTCCAAAACCACTATAAATCGTTTGAATATTTCCGGATGGTAGCCCTCCTAACCAACTAATGATTTCTTTAGTCACCAATTGATTGAAACTAATAACTTCAGCCAAATGATCAACTCTAATCATGAAATGATTACTAAAAAGTGCAGCTGATTTTGGTTTTCTAACCAATCGAACTTGTATCTCTTCTTGCTCAATAAATTCTTCTTCGTCTAAAATTCTACCATTATTCTCTGCAAAAAGATAATCATAAATCACCAGCGTATCTCGTGTTCTCTTCATTAAAGAATGAACTGGAGCTAACCAACCTGATAGGGGCATAGCACCATCATAATGCTGTGGATATTTTTCAATTGAAGCTAATGAAATGATTCCACCCATATAGTGGCCAGTAATAAAACATAGATTTGGCTTTCCATATTTTTTTGCAAAATATGACCTTAAAGCCTCCGTATCATCTATCCATTCTTTAATAACTAATTCCTGCTTCCGAAAGTTTGATGCCGCATAAGCGTAACCTCTGGAAGCAAAAATTTTCATAAAATCATCAATAACTTCTTCAAATATTTCTCCCTCTTCGCCAATCGTTTCATAACTATGAGCATACATAACCAATCCCCCATTCCAATTTTCAGGTAAATATATTTTGTACTTTGCGTTTTCAATTTCGCCAATATCAAATTGCTGTGACCATCCAATATTAGATATGGAGGTTATTAAAAAGATGATAAAAAGCTGTTTCATATCATTAAACCCTATTTATTTTATCTGTAAAAATGATATCCTGTTAAAAAATCTATGGATTCATAATTTTTTTCGCTAATCATGATGCAGTAAATATTCAATTATTCAATTATTCAATTCGTAAATTAAGGATTGATTCAGATTGCATTTCGAGCCAAATAATCAGATTATTTCCATTGAATGTTTTATCATACCCTATTTGATAATCAATGGACTTTTTTAAGGTAATACCATTCATTTTTACAACTGCATCAGTATTTATCCAGTTTTTAATCACAAAGGCAGGATTCACTAAGGGTGAATTTTTACTGGCATTTATCGTAAGTGACAACGGTTTTAAATTATCAGATGAACTTTTGTTAATTAGGTAAGCCGCTTGGGAAGGATCATAGCCTTCACTGATATAACCAGAACTATTCAAAATCAATTCAGGTGATGACAACCATGATTTTCCCAAAGGAACGAGATTCTCAACAGACTCATCTGTCATTCCATGTAGCATTATTTTAGTCACTTTCTTACCTTCTAATTTGAAAGGCTTCCATTCAGTATCCGCCATTCCTGTTAAACCGATATGACCAAGAGACGAGTGAGAGGGTCTTGCAGCTGATAGTGCAATTCTACCGTCGCTCGCATCTTGAGATACAGGCCAATGATTCCAAAAATGAAAGTTGGAGCTGGGGGCGTGACCAAGATACGACGTTATGAGACCGTCTCCATCAGGAGGTGTCACAAGAGCAAAAGGAGAATAAGGAGCTTTAAGATTAACTTTAAAAATAGATGCAAATTCAGGTGCATTATCAAATTCAGGTGCTCCTTCCTCAGTCCAATAATAGGTCTTACTCTGCCCTTTCATATTAGCCAAAGACATGGCACCTAATTCGATATTATCTTCAGGCATTGTTCCAGGCTGATTAATCACGATAGCTTCCTGAAATTCTGTCCAAAGATCCGGACGATTTGTTTGTATCGTTATTTTTCTGACCGATATCCCAGAAGGATAAATCGTATACACTTCGTCTACCCAATCACTCCAACCCGTGTTAGGATCCGTAAAGGGATGTTGATAGTTTACATCAATTGGTGCATAACGCCAATGAATAACTACTCTCGCATCGGTATTTTCTATAATTCGGACATGAGAATAACGACATTGTTTATCAGACATAGGCTCAACACAACCTTCTGTATTGGCACTGTGAAACCCTCTGCGCTCTACAAACTCATTGGTATACCAAATACCTGTTTTGGTTACCCAGCATGGAATGTAGCTAGTGCCTCTCCAGAAAACAAATTTAAATCCTGCCTTTTCAAAATCAACTACAATATCCGCATGATCACCAATACGCCAGTGTTTATCCCATTCTAAATCATATTTCAGGCTTGTATAATAAGCCCCAAATCGACCATTAGAGTTCAATCCTGAAGGCAAACGTAAAGGAATGTTATTGAAAATATCATCTAACTTTTTAGATGCTTCAGAAAGCTGTTCTTTATTTTTCTCCTCTGTAAGAAATGCAGCCACCTCAAGTGCCTGTGATGTAAATTTGGCCTTATAGTCATTCCATGCCTCATCATTTTTTTCATGTGAATCATCGAGGTAAAGAATGTTATCAAATTTACAAGTGAGGTAATAAAGCCTTCTAATTATGTCAATATCAATTTTTCCACTGGCAGATTTCAGATAATTTTCACTGTAAACAGCTATTGAAGGTATCCGTTTTATTTTATTTATATAATTTTCAATAATTTTAATTTCATCATATGCTTGTACTTGAGAATTCCAAATGCCATCCTTTTTTTCTCTTTCTATCTGGAATATAGAATGGTCATCGGGAAAATCGATCGCTAATTGAGTCCATATTTTTTCCATTTCGATCCTATAAACATCTGCAGATGGCAATAGAGAAAAGAAAAAGCCTTGAGGATTACCCCGATTATTGATTTTAAGCATTACACTATTTAAGCCTTTCTTGAGTTTTAAAGGAATAAACTCCTGATTGGGTTCTAATCCTCGATCCGCATTATTTTTAAATATCAACTCATCATTCAGCCATAAATGCAAACCATCATCACTACTCACATAAGCCAGAATATCCATATCTTGTGACAACTGAATAGTCCGCCGGACATAATTAACCTCAATTGCCATACCTTCAAAAAAATGAAGCATACCGTCTTTCCAATCAGGATGTGCCACCCATTTTTGCCCTCCTTCAAATGTCTGATCCAAATCCTTATTTCTCTCAGGCTCGAATTCCATACTAAATAACTTCTCAGGTTCACCAAAAAATGGTCCAACTGAATACCAATCACCCAGATCAATTGTACTCTCATCTGATAGGATAGTATTAAGCCTTTCTCGTTCGAAATGGAAAGATTTTATAGAGTTAGTAATCGTTTCCTGCCATCCTATACCCGTAGAATAAAATGATGATCTTGTTTGAGCATACAATTCACGAAATGATGTACTGACTAAAATTATAATACCTAGAATTATTAATTTCTCTTTGACATTATTCATTTTTTATATTTTTATTTTAAGCTAACTAAATCTGATATTTTTTTGAGAAATTTGATAGAATTACTCAGCCCTTCTTCTTACGATTTGCCATAATAAATTACCATCTAAAAACCTTCTACTTCAACTTTTAGAGGCTCCATACTTGTCAATTTCATCCATATAATAATTTTGGGTCGCCCATTCTCGTCATAAGCTCTTCCTATTTTAAAGTCGTCATTTGACGATAAACTTTTTTTATTTATTTTAATTTTTAAGTTTTTATTATTACTATTTTTAAAAACAAAAACAGGATTAATTACCGGAGAACTCTCATCTGCTTTGATTGTGAAACTAAGAGAATTATTATCCAAATTTTGGAAATAATAAGCCTTTTCTTCCTTAATAAATCCCAAACTTTGCCCACCTCGCATACTTGATACAGCTGGAGGGTTCTGCCAATATCGAGCAAAAGGTATCACGGCAGCTATTTTATTTTTTGTAAACCCATAATGAACCATAGAGCCATGATTTTTCGCATTATCATTAGCTCCCAAAGCAAAATGAGTCACACGATCTTTTGCAACGGCATATCTTCCATCGGATGGTATCAAACTAATGGGCCAATGGTTCCATGGGCCTGCGAATGGGTCATCGGTATATTTTGACTGTTCAAAATCTCCCCAAGTACTGATACCAGGACCCTGGAAAATCGCAAATATTTTATACTCAGACTTAGAATTTAACCATTCAATAGTCGCATCCTTGAGGGGTTGTTCTGGATTTTTATTTGGTTTCTTCCATTGTAATTCAGTAATTTTTCCTTCGGTGTTGGCCACCATAACTGCGTTCATATGAACCACATCCAAAGCGGACTCTCCAGGATTTGTGAAAAATTGAATATCTTGAAAACCAGGACTCGTAGAATTATTGAAAATTACTTTCCTTATCGCAGTACCATCAGGATAGATTGTGTGGTATTCATCAGACCAATTACGCTTGTTACCGCATACGTAACCGACATCAACACATGGATATCTCCAATGAACAACCACTCTTGCGGCATTGTTTTCTATGAGTCTCGCATAGCTGTGACGGCCCTGTTTGTCAGCCATGTGCTCAGAACATCCATATTTACCCCAAATCTCACTACTTTGATCAGCCATCCATCGGTTGTTATCTACCACATAATTAGCCGCATAATTAGTCCCGTGCCAATAGACAATACTTGCAGGATTATCCTCAAATTTCACAACGATATCGGAGTACTCGGTTAAGCGCCACATACGATCCCAAATCTCATGGTGACTTAATTTTTTATAAGTTGCACCAAAATTGTCTACCAGACCTACTTCTCCTGGAAGGACTGCCTTTTTCAATTCAGATTTTCTTTCATTGGGCAGGAAAGCTTCAAAAGATGCTTTTACATCTTGTGATGATAAGGCTTCATCTCTCAGTTTAACTTCATCAATTAATCCCTGTATACCATAAATAAAAGGAATATTTTGTTGTTCGGTGCGAACATAATCCGTGCCCCTCTTTTTCGAATTATTAATTCCTACCATCAATGGTAATCCCATCCAATCTACAGTTCCCTCGAAAGTTGCAGTTGCTACTTCTTGACCATCCACGTATAATTTCATGGTATTTTGATTTACCGTTGCTGCTATATGATACCAAGTGTATAATGGCAGGATCAGATCGGCTTCTATTTTTGTTCCATTTATTGTAATAAATGGATGTCCATATGCATCTATTCCCAAATAGAATCCTTTTTTACCGAATTGAGATGATTTGTGGATAATAGGTGCCTCGTTGAAAGGGTACGCATCGAGTGCAATCCAACCTTCCACTGAAAAAGAGGATTTATTTGGGATTTCTCGATCAGTAATTACACCTGTGTAATACCCATCAAATGCCAGAGCCGTACCAGATACTCCCTTCTTATACAGCGCGCCATGACCTTTTATAGGAACCAACTCATGATTATCATTATCAACCGTTTGGCCGTAAATTACTTCTCTAATATCACGCCAATCCTCATATGGGAAAATCCCAAAGTCACCTCCACCCTCGTCAAACGAAAATGAAACTAAAGAATTATTCATAAATGGTTCTATTACTTTGCTTTTAGGAATTATTTTGAGTTTTGGTTCTTCCATTTCACTCCAACCTACCTTCCCATGGTCTATACCGTCTTCATTCAAAAAAAGTATTTGCTCATGCCTAATCTTAGGATTTTCCCAAGCATCAATCGAAGTGGATCTTGCATCTAAAACTTGTCTTAAGACCTTCCCAGATGGATAAATAGTGAATATTTCATGGACAACATTAGTAAAGCCTTGAATAAATAATGGATCAATATTTTCATTGGCTTTCTTCAGCAATGATATGTCTGGAACATATCGCCAATGCACCACAATTTTATCTGGGCCTTCTTCTAACAATCTAACAAAACTATATTCGAATGAATAATCAGGTGTTCTTTCTGGAAAAAACTCATCAACCCTATAACTCTCCTCCAGAACGCTCCACAAAGGTGCATAATTGGTTTGACGAGTAAATTCAAGCTGTTTCCCTTCACCAACAACTACAATTAAGTCAGCATACTTACCAATGTAATCAGTGGCTGTTTGAGCTACTTTGGTGTGATAAGCATAAAACAAAGACTGAGCATGTGATTCATACCAAGAGCATGTCCCTAAAATGACAATTAAATATTTCAAAAAAGTAAAGAAAGAATATAATTTAAGATGTTTTGACAGTGACATAAGTTAACACATTATTTTCCCAAAATTAAAGTCTTTGGAGAAAGTAATAGTTCTCCATAAATGCATTTTGGTACCCCTAAAATTCAAATCAATTTGAAACAAATTTTTTTTTATTATCCCTTATGAATGTTTTTTTTTAATTTGCATTTATTTAGATTGAATGATTTCCATTTGATTTATGTTTCCTTTCGATATCTCAATCTTCCTTTTTAGAAACTAATTAATTTCTAAGTGAATTAATACAAATCCTAATATAGTTAAAATATTATTTTTGAAATGACCCCATATTAAACAACACGAAAGCTTTTAGAAATAATAAATTCAAAAAAATTAAATAATTTACTGATAATTTTTAGCTCGAAAAAATTTGAATAAAAGATTTAAAACGCCTCTATTTAGAATTCTTTTGATAAATATTTTATTTATCCCAGCATACTTAAATTCACTTTCAGCTCAACAATATAATATAGAATTTAAGCACATAGGACAGCAAAAAGGTCTTTCCAACGAACATGTTACTGATATTCTACAAGATGATTTGGGATATATGTGGATTGCTACTAAGAGAGGTCTTAATCGCTACGATGGAAATCAAATGCTCAACTTCCGGAGAGAATCAATCTCTTCTACAGGTATCGTTGACCTTGAGAGAAATAAATACGGTGGCATTTGGATACTCACCGAAAAAAACTTGACCCTTTATCATAAAGGTACATTTGAAACCAAAATCTCATTCAATACAGATATTAGTATCGATTATATGAAAATTATTGGTGATGAAAATTGGTTTTTTACTAATAAAGGAATCTACGCTTATGCTCACCAAAAAGATGTATTTAACAAAATACAAATTGTTCCAAACACTGATTTTAAATATTCCTTCATCAATAATACTGGAATTAGTACTGCCCTTTTAGATCCTGATAAAAATCAGCTTTGGATATGTACTACAAATAAAGGTGTCTACACAAAGAAATCCGGAAAACCCTTGAAACCCTATTTGCTTGAACCCAATGAAAGTCAGAGCATAAATAATATTATAGTGAAAAAAATCCTTTTGGATAACCAAGGAAATATGTGGTTTTTGAGCACAAGAGGTCTTTACTATAGAAATAAAAATGAAATATCACCCAAAAAAATCAAAACAGAAAACAGCCAAATTCGAGATATAAAAATAGATTATGAAGGAAATATTTGGTGTTCTATTTCCGATTTAGGTATTGTTTTACTCAATAGTAATGGCAAAATAATTGAACATTTCGACTATGAAAATAATCAACAAAAAACTGGTTTATCTTCAGGATTTATTAATAAAATTACATTTGATGACCATAATAATTTATGGCTCGGCCATGAGGAAACTGGAATAGACTTTTCAGTAACAAGATTCAGTAAAAAAATTGCTTATTATAAGAACTTAACGAATGGAGCAGGTTTTTCAACTACAAAAGTTAAAGGAATTCTGCCTTTGGAAAATAAAAAAATTCTCATTGCCTATGAATCATTTAATAATCCTAATATTTCAGGTTTAAACATAATTTCAACGGAGGATGGGAATTCCTTTTCACAACCCAAACAGATACAAAAAATAATTCTTGAACAAGACGATCTTGATATTAACGGACTCATAGCAATTGAAAATATAATCTCAGTAACTACCTATGAGCATATCTACACTTTTAATGATGCCCTCCTCAACCCAACTAAACCTATTATTAATATTAAACCAGTGGTGAACAAATTTAATGAATTTGTGAATTTTAATTATCACAGTAAAAATAACTATTGGTTATTAGGTGATAATCTTCGCACTTATGACATCTTAAAACAGCAAGAAAAAATTTATATTAAAGATTTGAATCTAGATAGATTTTATATCGATGATGAGGGCTTAATGTGGGGTGCTGCTTCTAATAATGGTCTGGTGATAATAGATATTAACAAAAAAGAAAAAATCCAAGAATATATTAGTGATCCGCTCAACGAAGCAAGTATCAGTAATAATAATATCAATTGTATTTATGAGGACAGTAATGGCAGTATTTGGATTGGGACTGATTTTGGATTGAATAAAATTAAAAATTTACCCATTAAATATAATCACCTTGACACTTTCGATATTAAAAATGGATTAAAAAACTTAGAATTTGAAAGATATAAATTAAAAAATGGTCTCTCTGGTAACTCAATTAAAAGCATTGTTGAAGACGGTCAAAAAAGATTATGGCTAGCTACAGATAACGGAATATCTATGATTAATTTGACTACCAAAAATATATTCAAATTAGAGGCTGAGGAAGGCATTCAGAATGGAACTTTCATTATAAATTCATTTGCAAAATCAAATGATGGTACTTTATATTTTGGAGGTGAAAAAGGATTAAATTTTTTTCATCCTGACAGTATCCATTTTGAGAAAAAAAATATTCCAATTTTCATAAATGGATTAAAAGTAATGAATAAAAATATTGAGACAGGTGTTAAATATGGGGATAGAATAATTCTAAAGAAGGATATTGAGTATGCATCACAAATTAGATTAAGCTATCAAGAAGAATTAATCAACTTTAATTTTATTGCTGTTGATTTCGAAAAATCAAGTGACCTGGAATACTATTATAAGTTAGAAGGATACGATAACGATTGGATTCAAACCAAAAATACTCAAAGCGAAACGTACACCAAAGTCCCTCCAGGTGCATATACTTTTAAAGTAAAAGCTTTCACTGTTGATAATTATTGGACCAATGAAGCTGAGCTTAAAATTGTCATTGATTCCCCTTTTTGGACGAGTTGGTGGTTTATTTTGATGATTTTACAGATTCCCATAGGGTTTACCATTCTCTATTTGAAATTAAGACTGAGCAGTATCAAAAAACAAAAAAGAAAACTTGAACAAATTGTAAATGATCGAACCCAAGATTTAGAGAAAGCAAATTTTGGCCTTCAAAAGCAAAAAGGTGAAATTCAAAATCAAAGGGATCAATTACAACAGCTAAATTCGAAAATTAAGCAATCCAATGAGCTGAAGTTGAAATTTTTCACTAACATTTCTCACGAATTAAAAACTCCTTTAACACTCATTCTAGCACCTATTGAACAACTTATCAAATCACAAGGACTCACTCCTAAAATTCAAAAAACTCATGCCTTAATTTATGAAAATGGCCACAGACTGAATCAATTGATTAATCAACTCCTGCAATTTAGAAAAATAGAAACTGGCAATTTAGAATTAAGAGCGCGAAAAGGCGATATTATTGGATTTATTGTAAACCTATCAGACCATTTTCTTGAATATGCGAAAGCTACTAATATTAATTATCAACTGATGTGCAGCCATGACCCCATCTCAACTTGGTATGATGAAGATATGCTTTATAAAATTATCAGTAATTTGCTTTCTAATGCCTTTAAATACACACCAAAAGGTGGAAATGTGCTACTAAATGTATTTTGCATTTCGGATCGAAAAGCGCATGAAAAATACATCAAAATTGAGGTCACAGATACAGGTATCGGAATAGAAAAATCGCAATTAAGTAATATTTTCGACCGTTTCTACCAGAGCAATGATATCAATTATGAAGCTGAAGGCACAGGTATTGGTTTATCTTTGACGCAATCTTTAGTGAAACTACACAAAGGTGAAATTGAAGTTGAAAGCGAATTGGGAAAAGGTAGTAAATTCACAGTAACTATTCCTTTAGGTGAATCATATCTTGAGCAGCATGAAAAACATCATTCAGCGGACAAAGCCTTAAATTATTTAAAAGAAAAAAATAAAATATCCTCCTTGAAATATCAAAAATACGAACTAAAGACAACCCAATTCAATTTAGAAAAACATACTATCCTCATAGTAGAGGATAACTTTGACTTGTGTGAGCTAATGTATGGTCTATTGAAAGAAAAATATAATATTGAAATAGCTAATAACGGAAAAGAAGGTTTAGAAATTCTTAAAAATAATGAATCAATAGACCTCATTATCTCTGATATCATGATGCCGATAATGGATGGTATCTCATTTTGTAAAATGGTGAAATCTAATATAAATACCTCACATCTACCAGTCCTACTACTTACAGCAAAATATGGAGAGGAATCTGAGATAGAAGGCTTAAAATCCGGTGCTGATGATTACATAACTAAGCCATTCAATGAAAAAATATTAAACTTTAAAATAGTGAATACCCTGGCCTATCGAGATAGTCTCAGGAATCAATATCAGGAAAAAATTTCCATTGAGCCATCGGAAATAACCACAACCTCACGTGATCAAGAGTTTATAGATAAGGCCATCAAAGTAGTAGAAGAAAACATGTCTAATGATAAATTTAATATCAAAAAATTTTCCTCCGAATTAGCCATGAGCCCCAGTACCTTATTGAGAAAAATAAAATCCATCACTGGTGAGCCCAGCGATGGATTTATCAGAAAAATTAGACTTAAACGTGCTGCACAGCTTCTCCAGAAAAGCCAATTATTAATCACAGAGATATGCTATAGCGTTGGCTTTTCAAGTCAAAAACATTTTAGCACTGCATTTAAAAAGCAATTTGATCTATCGCCATCCGAATACAAAAAGAAATACAGTGAGCATAAAATTTCAAAAATATTATAATCGAGACTACTTTTAAACTCAGCACCCGAAATTTTAAGATCATCAACGTTAAGAATACGAGCAAATAATATGCTTTTCATTGAATCATTCAGACTCTTCTCGTTAAGTGAAAAATTATTTAAAATGTACACCGTCAACAAAATTTCAATGTATGCCCGGTTGAATCCACTGATACGCACCAATAGAGTATTTGTACTTTTTCTTTTTGTAGAGCCTCTTGACTTATGAGTAGCTTAAATCCATTACACAAAATTAAATTGGACTAGAGCAATACCTTCGGATGAGAATAATTCACTAAGGGTGGAATCGATTATGAAGATAATCTTAGTGAAATCAGAATTCTATACCGTCAGCAAAAAGTGAACTAATAAGGGTTAAAATATAAG
>MDTB01216625.1_pt1 | contig 12108 bp, 11 predicted proteins | sample 811161 | NCBI WGS metagenome assembly MDTB01 (sample SAMN05326650, study PRJNA326480) | marine metagenome | isolation source: seawater | place: Mediterranean Sea | collected 2009 | reverse complement strand
TCATCAATGGAAAAGACTACGCTGAGTATTGTTCTACTGAGCAAAACCGTAAAATTGTATTATCTCCACTCGCCACCATTGATATGGTAGGAGGTGTCGATGTAACTGTAAATGTTTCCGGCGGAGGCGGTTCAGGACAGGCTGGTGCAATCCGTCACGGATTGTCTAGAGCTTTAGAAAAAATGGATTCCGAACTTCGAGTGCCCCTCAAAAAAGCGGGCCACATGCGACGAGATCCTCGTAAAATTGAAAGAAAGAAAACAGGTCAACCTGGGGCACGGAAGAGATTCCAATTTTCGAAACGATAAACATTATTTAATACTTTTTATTTCAACCCCTCGGAACTCCAACCGAGGGGTTTGTTTTTTTAACAGCGCTAACATTTTTATTCCAACTATATGAATGCAACAATTGTAGGTGCATCTGGCTATTCTGGCAGAGAATTAGTTTCCCTTCTAGTTAATCACCCCGAAGTCACACTTTCACAGGTAACTTCCAGGGCTCTTGCTGGTCAAAGTGTTCACAGTGAAATCCCAAATGTTCGTGGCAAGGTGAAAGATCTGTGCTTTTCAAATCCATCTATTAGGGAATTAACCGAAAAGTCGGAATGTGAATTATTCTTTCTTGCCCTACCCCATGGCACCGCTGCTTCCTATGCAGTTCCATTATTGGAATCCGGTAAAAAAGTAATTGATCTGTCAGCAGACTTTCGGTTAACAACTTCGGATAGGTACGAAGAGTTCTACGGTTCCCCACACCCATCTCCTCAGTGGTTAGCAAAGGCAGCCTATGGATTACCTGAAATTCATTCGCTATCATGGGAGAAATCTCCCTTGATCGCATCGCCTGGTTGCTACCCAACCAGTATACTCATTCCTCTGTTTCCTCTTTTGCAAAGTAAACTGATACAAAAGCAAGATATTATTGCCAACAGCATGAGCGGAGTGAGCGGTGCAGGAAGAAATGCTACTGTGAAATTGCTTTTTTGCGAAAGAAATGAGAGTGCCAGTGCCTACGGGTTACCCAAGCACCGCCATTTATCCGAAATTGAAGAGCAACTCTCAATTGCAGCAGAAAAACAAGTTATTATATCATTCCATCCCCACCTTGCACCGATGAACCGTGGAATTTGCTCTACCATTTCATCTGTGTCTGAAGGTAAGCTCAAACGGAACACCATTATTGAATGCTGGAAAGAATTTTATAATGATAGGAAATTTGTTCATATACTTGATGAAGGCGAATTCCCTGATGTTAAGCATGTGGTTGGCACCAACCGGATTGATATTGCTGTTAATGAGGACCACCGGACAGGCAGATACATAATTTGTTCCGCTGAGGATAATCTCTTAAAAGGTGCAGGAGGTCAGGCAGTACAGTCAATGAACATCTGTCAGGGGTATGACGAAGGAACTGGACTGCCATGAAATTCTATGAAGATGGCGAGGCACTAACTGATCCTCAGGGATTTTTCTGTTCCGGTGTCCATTGCGATGTCAAAGGAGCACGGGACGGCAAATTGGACCTTGGTATCATTTATTCGAAAAAACCATGTAATGCGGCAGGGGTTTTCACCACCAATGATGTACAGGCAGCCCCGGTTCGATACTCAAAAACACTGGTAGCAAAGAGCGAAAGTACTTTTCATGCAATTCTCGCCAATAGTGGGAATGCAAATGCCTGCACAGGGCAACAGGGAGAGAAAGACAATCTTAAGATGGTGTCAGAGGTAGCAAGGCAGCTTGACATTGAAAAAAACCAAGTCCTTGTTTGCTCCACGGGCAGAATTGGCATTCCTTTACCAATGAGTCGTTTGACAGCAGGAATTCGAGATGCAAGTGAAGATATAATAGATGAGTGTGAAGGAGCGAGAGCTTTTCAGGAAGCTATTCTGACCTCAGACACCTGTACGAAATCATGCTCTGCCAAAATTAAAACCTCACTCGGGGAGGTGACCATTGGTGGAGTCGTTAAAGGGGCTGGGATGATCGAGCCCAATATGGCCACTATGCTCGCTTTTATTACCACTGACATCGGTGTTAAGAATATGGAACTTAAAAAAATCCTCAGTGATGCAGTCGAGCATTCTTTCAATCGAATTACGATTGATGGAGATATGAGCACTAATGACACTGTTCTCATCCTGGCAAATGGAGCATCTGGGTGTGAACTATCTAAAGAGTCGAAATCTGTTCAAAAATGCTTTGCCGAGGCAGTTAATGCAATCTGCTCCTGTCTTGCCAGGAAATGCGTGACAGACGGTGAGAAAGTGACAAAATTTGTAAAAGTTAAAATCAAGGGAGCCAAGGATACCAATTCAGCGATGAAAGTAGCAAGATGTGTATCCAACTCGCTCCTTGTGAAATCCTCTTGGTATGGATCCGACCCTAATTGGGGCAGAATTGTTGATGCCGCAGGATATGCCAAGGTTGGGCTGCGCTTTGAAATGTTAAGTATGTTTTACAATGAGTGCCCTGTATTAAAAAATGGGACACCACTGGTTGAAAATAAATCAAAATGGAAAGAAATAGTTTCAGCCAAAGAATTTTCAATCATTCTCGAATTAAATATGGGGAACGCAGTTGGTGAGATTTGGAGTAACGATTTAAGTGAGGAGTATGTTAACTTTAATAAAAGCGAATGATGCCTGACATGGAAGAAAGTAAAAGAAAAGCCAGCATCCTTGTTGAAGCACTCCCTTATGTAAGGAGGTTTAGGGGGTCGATCTTTGTGATCAAATATGGAGGTAGCTTCATGGATTCTCCTGATCCACTAGTTCGGTCACGCGTAGCACAGGACTTAGTTTTTTTGCACTTCGTAGGAATTAAAGTTGTGGTCGTACACGGCGGCGGGAAAGCAGTGACCCGAGCACTCGCAAACAAGGGAATCGAGCCAAATTTTGTTGATGGCTTAAGGGTTACTGGTAAAGAAACAATTGAAGTGGTGGATGATGTTCTCAACGGATCAGTTAACGAAGAAGTTGCCTCTTTTGTATCGAACTATGATTGCCGTGTGAAAAGAATTCCGGGCAAGCAAATCCTTTCTTGCTCTAAGCTTTCCCATCCATCTGACCTTGGATTTGTGGGAGAAATTAATTCCGTTCAAACTGATCCAATCCTGGAAGCCCTTGAATCTGACACAATGCCCATTCTTTCCTCAACAGGTTCGGATGAAACCGGTCAATGTTACAATATAAATGCAGATACAGCCGCAGCACAAATCGCTATTGCCTTAAAGGCAAGGCGATTAGTATACCTATCCGATGTTCCGGGCTTACTTCAAGATCCTAGTGATCCAAGCTCGCTACTCTCAAGTCTTGCAGTTGGTCAGGTTGGACCACTCAAAAAAAAGGGTGTGATCGCAAAGGGAATGTTGCCAAAGGTAAACAGTGCGGTTGAGGCACTTAACCAAGGAGTCAACCGGGTGCATTTCATTGACGGTAGACTTGCCCACAGCATACTACTCGAAATTTTCACGGATGAAGGAATTGGTACCGAGATCATACACTCGTAATATTTTTGTGATATGAATCCAGAGCACGAAAAGTTTTTAATAAGTAATTATGCGAAGCCTGCACTGGAGATTGTGAAGGGAGAAGGCAGTTATCTTTGGGACTCAAATGGAACAAAATTTCTCGACTTCACTTCTGGAATTGCAGTAACGAATATCGGTCACGGACACAAGCATTGGATCAAAAAGGTTACAAAGCAGGCTGAAGAACTCACTCACTGTTCCAATCTCTTTTCGATTCCTGAGCAAGTTAAACTTGCCAAGAGGCTTGTAGATAAAATTGGTCCTGGTAAAGTTCTCTTTTGCAACAGCGGAGCCGAGGCAAACGAGGCAATGATTAAATTTTCCCGGCTGGTAGGAAAGAAAAACGCCGCAGAGAAAACTAAACTTCTGGTGGCCGAGAATGGCTTTCACGGAAGAACAATCGGAGCTCTATCGGCAACCTCATCACCAAAATACAGAGAAGGATTTGAGCCTTTACTTGAAGGCTTTTCCTTCGCTCCCCTGAATGACCTTAAATCCTTTGAGAATTTGGTTGATGAACAAACTGTCGGAGTCATGCTGGAATCGATCCAGGGCGAAGGTGGCATTAGGGTGGCCGAAGACAAATTCCTGCAAGGACTTGAAAACCTATGCAGGGCTAAAAACCTTCTTTTCTTACTTGATGAAGTTCAAGCCGGTATTGGGCGAACCGGAGAATTTCTCGGCTTTCAAAAGTCTGGCGTTCGTCCTGACGCAGTGGCTATTGCAAAAGGGTTGGGCGGTGGATTTCCTATCGGGGCGATATGGATTTCAGAAAAATGGAGCGATACATTTCAACCTGGTTCACATGGAACCACTTTTGGAGGATCCCCTCTTGCCTGCTCAGCAGCAAATTCCGTACTCGATGTACTTGAGCAGGAAAACCTAATTCTTAGGGCAAAAGAAAAAGGTCAGTTCCTCAAAGACGGACTGGAAAAATTAAAAATAAAATTTCCCGATCTGATAGAGGTAGTTAGAGGACGAGGTCTCATGCTTGCCTTGGTTCTCAAAGATACACCAACACGCTTAATCGAACTTTTAAGACAATCCCAACTCCTAGTCGTTGGTGCAGCTGAAAATTCGATCCGTTATTTACCACCCCTCACGGTGACGGAAAATGAATTACAAGAAGGACTCCAAAAAACTGGAAATGCACTTAGCCTAGTTCAGAAAGAACAAAGAAAATGAAACACTTTTTAGAAGAAAATAATTTTACCAAAGAAGAAATCCAATCCATCTTCGATCAAGCATTTTGGTTTAAAGAAAATAGAAAGGCTCGTCCTTCTCTAGATTTAAAAGGCCAAAGTTGGGGTATGTTATTTTATAAAAACAGCACCCGAACCAGGGTTTCTTTTGAAGTAGGAATAAGGGAATTGGGTGGAAATCCAATTCTACTTGACCTGTCGAGCACCCAAATCGGAAGGGGGGAAAGCGTCAAGGATACAGCAAAAGTTCTATCCCGTTTCCTGGACGGACTGATTATTCGTACACATGGACATAATTTGATTACAGAATTTGCTAAGTATGCTGAAATTCCAGTGGTTAATGCCCTGACTGATTTTCTTCATCCATGCCAAATTTACTCTGATTGCATGACTTTGCTTGAAAAGACGGGCGACTCCCGAAATCCCAAGGAAGGATTAAACGGAAAAAAACTGGCTTTTTTTGGCGATACTAGTTGCAATATGGCAAATTCATGGATCCTTGCCGGTGCTCTTTGGGGGCTCGATATTTGGTTGTGTGGGCCCGAAGAATTTAAGCCGGCGAAAGAAATTGAAGACCTCTGCCGTAAATCCGATTTACCCATGCAATGGCATTTTACCTCTGATTGTAAAAAAGCTGCCGATCAGGCAGATGTGCTATACACCGATGTTTGGGTTAGTATGGGCTGTGAGGATGAAAAAAGTGAACGTATGGAAAAGATGAGTCCCTTCCGGATCACTGAGGACTTATTCGAAATCGCAAATCAAAATGCTTTATTTATGCATTGTATGCCTGCACACCCGGGAGAAGAGGTTACCGAGGAAGTTCTTGCATCACCTCGATCTATTCTATTTGACCAAGCCGAGAATCGATTGCATATGCAGAAAGCAATTCTTAAACAATTAGTTAACATCCAAAATTAAATAAATGAAAATCATTCTCGCCTATTCTGGAGGTCTCGACACCTCCGTTTTAGTTCACTGGTATGCAAACGAACAAAATGCCGAAGTTATCACCTACTGTGCTGATGTTGGACAAGAAGAAGAATTAGATGGACTGGAGGAAAAAGCTCTATCAACTGGGGCCACTGCCCACCGAACCCTTAATTTAGTCGATGAATTCGCAGAAGACTACATTTACCCGATGGTTCGGGGCAACGCGGTATACGAGTCTCAGTACCTGCTTGGGACATCAATTGCCAGACCATTAATCGCAAAAGCACACATCGATATAGCTCGGGAATTTAATGCCAACGCAGTCGCCCATGGAGCCACCGGAAAAGGAAATGATCAATGCCGCTTTGAGCTAACTTTCTCAGCACTTGCTCCAGATCTTCAAATTCTTGCACCTTGGAGGGATGCCTCTTTTCGAGAAAGATTCCCCGGGAGAAGGGAAATGATTGAATATTGCAAGAATCATTCAATTGATGTTGAAGCAAGCGCATCCAAGCCCTATTCGATGGATCGTAATCTTTGGCATATTTCCTATGAAGCGGGGATTTTGGAAGATCCTTGGTTTGATCCTACGACTCCTGAAAACAGGGAAATGTATAAATTAACGGTTGACCCAGAACTTGCACCCGATGAACCACAATACATTGAGTTAACATTTGACAAAGGTGATTGTGTGGCAATTGATGGAACTTCATATTCTCCATCTGCAGTGGTTACCCATTTGAACAAAATTGCTGGAAAGCACGGAATTGGAAGGGTGGATTTGGTTGAAAACAGATTTGTTGGCATGAAAAGCAGGGGTGTATATGAAACTCCGGGAGGAACTATTCTACTTCATGCCCACCGACAAATTGAAACCTTAACGATGGACAGGGATTTAATGCACATGCGTGATTCACTCGTACCCAAATATGCTGAATTAATCTACTATGGTTTCTGGTTCGCTCCTGAACGCGAGGCCCTACAGGCACTAATAGACAAAAGCCAGGATACTGTCACCGGAACCGTCCGACTAAAATTATATAAGGGAAATATTATTACTGTGGGAAGAAAATCTGCATCATCGCTCTATGACGAGGGAATTGCATCCATGGATGATGACGAAAGTGATTACCAACCTGAAGATGCCGGTGGTTTCATACGCTTAAACGCACTCCGACTTAAAGAAAGAAATCGTAAACAGGGATATAAAGGTTAATTCTTTGATGGCTGATGCATTTACTTGTCATAGATAATTACGATTCTTTTACTTACAATTTGGTTCAGTATTTTGGTGAGTTGTGTGCAAGTACTGAAGTCATTAGAAATGACTCCATTGCAGCAGATAACATTAATGTTGATTCATATAATGGGATTGTGATCTCACCTGGCCCCTGTGACCCCGACCGTGCCGGAATCAGCCTTGAAGTCATAAATAAATTTGCTGGCAAAAAGCCTATATTTGGAGTTTGCCTTGGTCATCAGTGCATCGCACAAGCTTTTGGAGGGGAAATTATTCGGGCAGATAACTTAATGCACGGAAAAACTTCCCCGGTACAGCATGGTGGAGAGAATTTATTTAAGGACCTTCCCAATCCCCTTACCGCCACCCGATACCATTCACTGCTCGTCGATTCAGCAAAACTACCAGATTGCTTAAAAGTTTCCGCCCACACAAAAGAAAATGAAATCATGGGATTAGAACATAAAACTCTCCCGATCTGGGGTGTTCAATTCCATCCAGAATCATTGGCAACAGAAAAAGGAATTATGATCTTGAAGAACTTCCTTGATCTCTGTTAGAAGATACTTGTGTGTGTGAATAGCGGAATCTTCAATCATTAATGCATTGTCCTAAGTGCTCTTCGGATGATTTGAAAGTCCTTGATACAAGGGCTGGTAAAATTGCGTCAACTCGCAGAAGAAGAGAATGTCAAGGATGTGGGCATCGGTTTTCCACAATCGAAGAAATCCTAAGGGAGGATTTAGTTGTGGTAAAAAGAGATGGCCGAAGAGAAAGCTTCGACCGGACAAAACTGGCTATGGGGTTAAGGCGTGCGATTGCTAAGCGCCCGATCGATGCAGAACAGATTAATGGTTTGCTGTCTAAAACATTGCGTCAAATTGAAAGTGAATTTGACGGTGAAGTGCCAAGCAGAGCGATTGCTGATGCAATTATGCTCAGACTCAAAAGTGTGGATGGAGTTGCATGGTTAAGATACGCAAGCTTTTATGAAGATTTCATGGGAATTTCTCGACTTGTCGAGGAATTGGTTAACTTGGGTGGTGAAATAAAGGGTGACAAAAACGGCGGATAAAAAAGACGATTATACAAGACTACAAAATCTAAACGCATTGTTTTCCGTAATTGGGAGCACTTCTACGCGTGAGGAAACATTGCAGTTACAGAGTACTCTCTCGTTCTTACGTGAAAACGACGATGTGAGATGTATGCCAGTGAAATCATTTGAACATTGTATTGAACAGGTGGTTAGGTTTCACTTCCCGAACAAAAGAAGCTTTAATTACACGCATTGGAATGCAAGAGCAAACACGATTGATCCGTTATGGGTTCGTGCCGCAGTTGTTGAATTTGTGAATTCTTTCCAAAACATACACAGAGGGTTACTTTTAGTTTCAGGTTTGCGAGAGTCCATGCTTAATCGGAGTAAAAGATGGTCGCCTAAAAAAGAAAAATATTATCAAGAGACGAGATCTTCTATTGAAGAACTCGTATTGCATCACGCAGGGAAAGAACAGAACCTAAGTGTTCTGTTCTTCTGAGACTTAATTTAAGAAGGCTCCTCCGGATAACTTCCGAGAAATTTGACCAATGGGCAAGTCTGCTCAAGTTCTTTTAATACCTCGCCAATTCGCTCCTCATCTCGATGACCAATAAAATCTATAAAGAAATAATAGTCCCATGCTTTGAGCCGACTTGGACGAGACTCAATTTTACATAAGTTAAGCCCACGTTCCGAAAAAGATTTCAAAGCATTCTCCAAAGCCCCAATTTTATCTGACAGAGACAAAACTAAACTCGTTCTGTACCTGACTCCATCTCGTTGAGGTAATGCATTTCGAGCCACGACCAAAAACCGAGTGACATTGTTTTTTCTGTCCTGGATTGCATCCACCTGAGCGGGTACATCGTATATTCTTCCAGCCATTTTCCCGGCAATTGCACCAACACTCGATCCTAGCTCCAAATTTTTAACCGCTTCTGCAGTGCTTGTAACAGGAACCAGTCGGGCCTTTGGCAAATTTCTCCGCAACCATTCGCCGCATTGTGCAAGTGCCTGGTCTTTCGAATGGACTTCCTCAATCTCATTAACTTTACAAAAGCTGAAAAGAGAATGCTCAACTTCCAAAAATACTTGGGCAATAATGGTTAGTTCGGTTTCAACAAGTAAATCAAGGGAGCGGTTCACTGCACCCTCTGTGGAGTTCTCAATCGGAACCACCCCGTAATCGCATTCTCCGCACTCCACTGCCTCAAAAACATCGGGGATATCAGAAAGTGGACGATATTTCAGTGTGGAGCCAAAATTATTGACTGCTGCTTGATGAGTATAAGTGGCTTCGGGTCCAAGGTAACCAATAACAAGATTCTTTTCCAGAGCGATTGACGCAGAAATAACCTCTCGATAAATCGTACGCATTGATTCCTTGTGTAAAGGTCCTTTGTTTAAATCCTCAAGTTTATTGAAAACCTGCTCCTCTCGAGCCGGGTCGTATGGATCAACACCCAGCTCAGATTTGATACGACCAATCTCAACCGCAGCTTGCACACGTTGATTAAGCAGGACAACGATCTGAGAATCGATTGCATCAATTTCCCCCCTAAGAGACTCTAAGTTTTTATTTTTCACAAAAAGGTTGTTGCGAATGAAGAAGATATTCGTTGTTTTCGCAACTCCTTATCTAACTTGATTTCAAACAAGATCAAACCATAATAAATTTCAATGAATTCATGCAACCGCAACTTTTCATCCATCGTAGTTGATGGTGATGATCGTGCCCCCAACCGTTCGATGCTCAGAGCAGTTGGTTTCGAAGACGAAGACTTTGAGAAACCTCAGGTAGCTGTTTGTTCTGCCTGGAGCATGGTCACCCCATGTAATTCCCATCTTGATGAATTAGGCAAAGCATCTGTCACAGGAGTAGATGAAGCAGGGGGAAAGGCGGTTCCGTTTGGCACTATAACCGTTTCTGATGGGATTAGTATGGGTACTCCGGGAATGCGCTATTCCTTGGTATCTCGGGAAGTAATTGCAGATTCAATTGAAACTGTGGTTGGTGCTGAAGGTATGGACGGTTTAGTAGCCATCGGAGGTTGTGATAAAAATATGCCAGCCTGTGTTATGGCTTTGGCTAGACTGAACAGGCCGGGAATCTTTGTTTATGGAGGAACTATTCTGCCAGGTATTCATAAGGAAAAAAACCTCGATATAGTTTCTGTGTTTGAGGCTGTTGGTTCTCATGCAGGAGGTTCGATCGATAAGGAAGAGCTGACAGCCATTGAAAAAAAAGCCATACCTGGCCCTGGATCCTGTGGTGGGATGTACACCGCGAATACAATGTCATCTGCTATCGAAGCACTGGGAATGAGCTTACCTGATAGTTCTGCACAGCTTGCTGTTTCTGAAGACAAAAGAATCGATGCCAGAGATGCTGGTGCAGCAGTGGTTAATCTAATTGAAAAAGATATTAAGCCAAGAGATATCATGTCCCGAAAGGCTTTTGAAAATGCAATAACCGTGGTTATCACATTAGGCGGATCAACTAACGCGGTTCTCCATCTTATAGCAATGGCTCATTCAGCAGATGTTCCTTTGGGACTAGATGACTTTACGGCAATCGGTAAGCGCGTGCCCGTTCTTTGTGACCTTAAGCCGAGCGGGAAATACAACATGTCCCATTTCGTCAGAATCGGAGGTCTTCGTCCCCTACTTAAAACCCTTTTAGAAGAAGGACTTCTGCATGGTGATTGCATTACTGTAACTGGAAAAACTCTTGCCGAAAATATCGCTGATGCAGAGCCTTATGCACCTTACCCTAAAGGACAGGATCTAGTTCGTCCATTTAATGACCCAATTAAAAAAGACAGTCACCTCCGTATTCTATATGGTAATCTTGCTGCTGAAGGTGCTGTGGCAAAAATTACCGGAAAAGAAGGTCTAAAATTTAATGGGAAAGCCATTGTATTCGACTCTGAGGAACAATCTATTCGCTCGATTCTCAATGGAGATGTCAAAGCTGGACATGTGGTGGTAATTCGCAACGAAGGACCGGTAGGTGGGCCAGGAATGCGTGAAATGCTTTCTCCTACATCCGCAATCATGGGCAAAGGATTAGGTAAAGATGTTGCACTTATAACTGACGGGAGATTTTCCGGTGGAAGCCACGGATTTGTGGTTGGTCATGTTACACCAGAGGCAGCAGTGGGCGGCTTAATTGGTCTTTTGGAAAATAATGACCCTATTACTATTGACGCTGAAAATAATCAACTAACTTTAGATCTGCCTGACGAAGAAATTGAAAAAAGAAAGCTCTCATGGATCAGACCCGAACCAAAAGAAAAAAGAGGGGTACTGGCAAAGTATGCAAAGCTTGTAAGCTCTGCATCACTGGGTGCAATAACAGATGCCCTTTAAAAATATGAAAAAAGAACTCTACCTCTCCTTTCAGGATGCTCAATTCTGGGCTGACTTTTCCTTTGTTGATTTTCCTGAAAACTACTTGGATAAAATGAAAGGACCGATCGAAGATGCCCTTGCACAAATGAAGGAATTGGAAGGAGGCTCAATCGCTAACCCCGATGAGAGCAGAATGGTCGGCCATTATTGGTTGCGTAATCCAAGTTTAGCACCAAGCAAGGAAATTTCCTCTGCAATTCAGTCCACGCTTACAAAAATCAAAGATATTACCGAAAGTATCCACTCGGGATCTCTTAAGACAGCCCACGGCAATTTTACTGATCTGTTAGTTATCGGCATAGGTGGCTCAGCATTAGGTCCGCAATTTGTTGGGCGAGCACTGGGACACCCCAAATCTGATTTGCTCAAGGTTCACTTTTTTGACAACACAGACCCGGATGGTATTGATCTCACTTTGGCAGAAATTGGTCCTGATCTTAAGACAACCCTTGTTCTAGTTATCTCAAAGTCGGGTGGTACCGCAGAAACCAGAAACGGGATGCTGGAAGCTGAAAATGCTTTCGAAAATGCCGGGCTGAACTTTGCCGCACATTCGATCGCAATTACTGGTGAGGGCAGTAAACTTTATTTATATGCACAAGAAAAAGGTTGGCTCGATTTCTTACCGATGTGGGATTGGGTTGGCGGCAGGACTAGTGAAACCGCTGCGGTTGGGCTTATGCCAGCAATACTTCAGGGAATCGATATCGACGACTTTCTTCTGGGAGCCAGCCAAATGGATG
>MDTB01234284.1_pt1 | contig 12109 bp, 23 predicted proteins | sample 811161 | NCBI WGS metagenome assembly MDTB01 (sample SAMN05326650, study PRJNA326480) | marine metagenome | isolation source: seawater | place: Mediterranean Sea | collected 2009 | reverse complement strand
CTGATCCCGAGACTTCCGAGGTCTCGGGTCACTCTATTATGAAAAGGTGAATTATGAAAAGTGATAAGCAACAGATGAGCTATGTGCCTCAGACTTCTGAGCACATTAAGATCACATCTGTTAAAAACGGAACGGATGTCTATGACATCAAGCTTCCGATTGGGGCAATCATTGAGGACATTGTTGTTGTCAAGAAAACCCTTTTCGGAGTGGTGAATGCAGACGTTAATCTAGGGAACACTACTACAGCAAATGACTACACTGCTACCGCAATTGATGCTGGTTCAGGTGGCTCTGCTGGAGTAGCTGGGGTAGATGCCGGGGATCGGATGACCCCCGTACCTGCTGACCAGATCGTAAGAGTAAGCGTAACGGGAACCGCAGCAAATACTGCAGGAGTAGTATATGTCTGGGTGAACTACCGCTTCGACTCCAATCCTTACCCAACCCAGTTGGTGTAATTCTCATTAAATTCGTGAGGTGGTCGTGTTCGGTCACCTTGCGAGTTTATACGCTTTAAACTATAATGTAGGCTAAAAATGGCTCAAGCCCAGTACTACGAACCATCTCTCTCCCAAGCTTATTACAACCCCGGAACAGGACGGTTTTCACAGGTCTCTGCCCATGCAAATTTAGCCAAGGAGTGGGACGGTGATCCAGCCAGTATTCCTGATGGATATGGGGTAATCCGCATTGAAATGGGACGAGATGTCCATGACACGACTGAAGTAGCATCCTCAATTAACGGATTTCGGGTAGTCATTCCACGAGGCTCCGCACGAATTGTTTCTGCCATTCACATCAATCGCTTGATGAACGAATGCTACGAAACTGAATACACTCAGACTCAATACTCTCGACCTCCCGAGGGATATCGTAGACCTAGATTTCCAATCTCATTGATTGTACCCCCTAAGAATTCTCCTGTGTTGATCGACCCCGACACCGGAAATGCTGCCAAATCAGAAGCAAAAACGGTGAAAGCACCTCCAAAACGGAAGCACAATTACACTGTAGGAGAAGATGAGTCTCAATCTGGGCCAACTACGAACGAGAGTTGAGCGACTATTACAGGATACAGATAATCGAAGATGGACTGACGCTGAAATCAATGATTACATCTTTGATGCTCAACACGAATTCGTTCGCCTCACAGGTTACCCCCTTTTAACCACAAACGTAGATTTACAAGGTTTGGTTGCGGAGTACGATGTACCCACCGACCTGATGGATATTCAACGAGCACGGGTACGCAACCGTGCTGTTGAAATTCCTATTATCTCGCCTACCGTTCTCGATGAATCCTCTACATTTTTAAATGAATCAGTTGATGCTGATTGGCGTTCTCAGACAGGGCCAATTCGGGCTGTTGTCTTAGATCATCAATCCGCTTCTAAATTTCGTCTGTTCCCCATTCCTGCTGGAAACATTGTTTCTACAGTTACTGCTTCTTTTAACGCTACAACTACCGACATTGTTGTATCCGATGCTTCTGATTTAACGGTTGGAATGTATGTCGGAGGGAACTCTAACATTCCAGAGAAAACAGCAATTGCTTCGATCAGTGGCACAACCATTACCCTGACAAAAACCACAACCAATACTGGTGCGGTATCAAATGCATCCATCACGTTTGTATCGTCTAACGTCTTCAGTAATTACTTACTGCAGGTTCCATCTACCGATGTGGACGCAATTAGTGGAACCGACATCTTATATGATTCTGGTGGGTTCTTTCAGGGTACTATCGTAGTTTTACCGTCTATTGAACTGCAAGGGACGAAAAACCCACCACGAGATGCTTTACAGACTTTGGCAAATGTAGCAGGAGGAACAGACGTTCCAATTATAGGGTCTAGATTTCACGAAGCACTTGTATTCGGGGCAGTCGAACGTGCATACCTGAAGGAGAACGAACTTCGCAACGTCCAGAAAAGTGGTGCTTTCCGAGAGAGATTCCTGCAGTTTGTCGCTGAAGCCCGACGAGAAGAACATGAAAATCGAATCCGACGAGTAGGAGGAGCAAACAGAGTGCGGATGAAAGTTAGCAGGAGGTGGGTATGACGGTATCAGTTGTAGGGTCAAACAATGAAACGGTAGTCTTCCAGACTCGTAAAGTTAAAGGGTCTGATCTAGAAACAGACGCAACGCTTCTCGACCTTGACGATATTCCAATGCCCTCCGGTGTGTTGGATTCCAACAACCAGACCTATGCTAATTTCACTGCACTTTATGCAGATCTGCCAACAAATCAGAATATCCGTGGCCCACAAGGGCCACAAGGCCCAGCCATTGACAGTGTATCCCTAGCACAGTCAGTCGATCTCTCCACTGTCACAATGAGCTTCGGGTATACCCTGAACAATCAGGGTTATACGGTAGGAACCACACCCTCCTTTACAATTCCTGCTGGCCCAACTGGCCCTACTGGAACAGGAATTCAGTTCGTTTCGCACGATACTCAGAATCATACCCTGACTTTCCAGTTTACCGATACGTTATCTGATTTGACGGTTGATTTACCGCAAGGAGACACTGGCCCTGCAGGTCGTAGTATCTCAAGCATCTCCAAATCAGGAGATGTGATGACAATCAACTACGATGACGGTTCATCTCCTACTCAGATCTCAGGAATTCGTGGCCCTGCAGGAGATGCGGCTACTGTCACAGTTAGCGCAACGAACACACTAGCGGCAGGAGCATCTGCAACCGTTACGGAAACTGGAACCAGCAATTCTCAGAATCGGGAATTGATTTTCAATATCCCTGCTGGTGCAGACGGAGATGATGGGGTCAGTGTCACAGATGTAAACCAAGTCAACGCCACTACCGTTAACTTCAGTCTATCTGACAGTACAACCACATCCAACATCACCCTTCCTTCTGCCACGGCTTCTTCGATTTTACCTAGCTACACGAACAACGCAGGAAAAGTCCTCGCAGTCAATAGCAATGCGAATGACATCGAATGGATAGCTGGGTCAGGAACCGGAACGGTCACTAGTGTAGGCTTGACAGGTGCGAATGGAATTAGCGTCACCGGATCACCTGTTACCACAAGTGGGAGTATCGGTGTCAGTCTGAGTCTCGGTGCAAACCTGACCTACAACACCAGCACCCAACAAATTGATGCGACTGACACGGATACAACGTATTCAGTAGCGACTACATCTGCTGATGGATTACTGTCTTCTACAGATAAGTCAAAGTTAGATGGAATAGCAGTAAGTGCTAACAACTACGCCTTACCCATTGCAGCAGCAAACAGTTTAGGTGGTATCAAAGTTGGTGCTAATTTAACAATTAATAATTCAACTGGTGTATTAGACGCAACAGACACTGACACTACTTATTCCGTAGTAACTACGTCTGTTGATGGGCTGATGTCTAGTACAGACAAATCAAAACTAGATGGGATAGCAACAAACGCTAATAATTATGCCTTACCAATTGCTACCGCAAACGATCTAGGAGGTTTTAAAGTTGGCACAAATCTGACAATAAATAGCACCACTGGAGTTCTTGACGCTACTGACACAAACACTACTTATTCCGTAGTAACTACGTCTGCTCATGGGCTGATGTCTAGTACAGACAAAACGAAATTAGACGGTGTTGCTGCAAATGCAAACAATTATTCCCTCCCAATTGCAACTGTTAATGCTTTAGGTGGTTTTAAAGTTGGAACAAATCTGACAATTAATAGCACTACCGGAGTTCTCGACGCAACCGACACCAATACAACGTATTCAGTAGCGACTACCTCTGCTGACGGTTTAATGTCATCTTCAGACAAGACGAAATTGGACAGTGTTGCAACAAGCGCAAACAACTATTCGCTTCCTACCGCATCTTCATCTGTTCTCGGTGGGGTAAAAGTCGGTGCAAACCTTTCAATTACCAACGGTGTTCTCGACGCAACAGATACGGATACTACTTATTCAGTAGCTACAACTTCTGCTAACGGGTTGATGTCAGGTACGGATAAAACGAAATTAGACGGGATAGCTGCAAACGCAAACAATTATAGTCTTCCGATTGCTTCCGCTTCAGCATTAGGTGGCTTCAAAGTTGGAACGAATTTAAGTATTGATGCAAGTACAGGAGTTTTATCAGCTACCGGAGGAGGTGGTTCAACAGTTGATCCAGTAGTAATGGCTTTAGCACTAGGTTAATAAATGGCAAACGCATTCAAAAGAGAATCAGAAACTGCAGGAACCTCTGCTACACAGATGCTATCGTACACTAACAATGCTGTTCCTGCTAGCACTGAAGTCGTAGTGATCGGACTTTTAGCCTCTAACAAAACAACCAGCACCCACTACATTACAGTAGAGATCGTCAACGGCAGCAACACAACAACGTGGATCAAGGATGCACCGATCCCTAGTGGATCTAGCCTGAGTATGATGGAGAACAAGCTAGTACTAGTTGTGGGAGACAAGCTACAAGTTACCGCTAGTGCCGCTAGTTCTATTGATGTGACGCTAAGTTTTCTGGAGATTACATGAGCTACATTGGATCAAAACGATCATCGTCGCTAACTAGCATCAATAACGCAGATGTTACTGTTTCTGGTATGCAACAACGCAATGTGATCGGTGAAAATATCAACGTACCAAGTTCACAAAACTTAGTGTTCTTCGGAGATACGGAGTTTAGCGGCACAATAAACGTGGACGGGCAGTTAATCGTGGCAGGGGGTAGCCCAAACTTTACGGGTGCCTCAGTAAACATCACCGGAACCTTATACGCTTATTGAATTATGGCAGATATAAAACTAGACGGTTTAACTTTAGCAAGCACTGCGAATAGTAAAGCAGTATTAGATAGTGATGTAGTGTTCCCTGCTGGGCATATTATTCAGATAGTTCAGACAGTTAAAAATGATACATTTGTTGGAGCTAACAACACGAATGAACAACTAATAACAGGTTATAATTGTGAAATAACCCCACACAAATCAGGATCAAAGATTTTAATACATTATGCTTTTGATACAAGTGCCTCACAAACTATTACCGCTAGAAGTTATATCGAAAGAGATATAGCTAGTGGGGGATATTCCAAATTAACTGGTGCGATGGGAAATGACCCCGGAGGAAGTGCTGGTGATCCTGCCCTTTCACATGCTGGTACTACTCACAATTGGTTGTCACTGCGACGAGCAGGAATCTATTTAGACTCACCAACATATAGTTTCGGTAATAAAATTACCTATAGAATTGGAGTCCAATCTGAACTGACTAATACTCCTATTTATGTAGGAACAACACAAAGAGATAACTCACAATATCATCCTAGAACTGCTTCTATTTTGATTTTAATGGAGGTGTCACAATGATATACAAGTTTCTACCAGAAGCACTTATTGAGTTAGCACCAAATAAAGCATTTGTGATTAATGGAGATTTTGAACTTAAAAATGTTACTTGGAATGAAAATGTTCCGAAGTCTGACATTCCAAAAGATGAAAACATAATTAAAAAATGTGATGAACTCCAAGCAGAGTATGACGCTAATCAATACCAACGGGATCGACAACCTGAGTATCCTAGCATCCAAGACCAACTCGACATGCAATTTTGGGATAGAGTAAATGGTACAAACAATTGGCAGGAAGCAATTCAAGCAGTGAAAACTAAATATCCAAAGCCGGAAGCATAATGGCAGGCTCAATCAAAGTTGCTGGACACGAACACATCCGGCACGACATTGCGAACGATAAGTTAGTATACGGAACGGGTGTACCTGCTGGGACTGTTTTGCAACTACAATATGCAGAAGAGAAAGTAGTACGTGATACCACAGCAAGATATAGCGATAGTCAAGCAAACTTTGAGGCTATCCACACTGATTTTAAAATTGAAATCTTACCAACTTTATCTACTAACTATTTACTGTTTTCTGGTTCTTTTTCAGTCGGACAAAGCAGCAGCACTTATGGTGTTGCTTTTAGATGGTATATCAGTGGTGGAGGGAGTAGCGGATTTGTTGGAGATGGGGACAACAGTTCATATACAAATGCAAGAAAAATGAATGTAGGCGGCCCTACACCAACTGGGGCTCATTCAGTATACAACTATCATCCACAAGTAAGAATTCGACTCAGTGATTCTATTCCTAATTGGTCTGCAGGTATACTAACAGTACAACCATATTGGGCTGTTAATGCTGCTGGAACAGGCAGATTGAATCAGTCGGGCGCTAATACAGATCATGCAAATTATGGAGTTACTCAGTCCAGTTTTTTTGTCTATGAAATACAAGGATAACCAAAGTGCGTTTTCGTTATTTTGAAGCAGTTCATTCTCTGATTGGAGGTCAAATAAGTGGCCCAGCATCAGGCCCGTTATCAGAGTTTATTTTCCACGATGGACAGATAGCACCAACTGAAGAACAAATTCAAGCAAAGATTGCAGAACTACAAGCCGCAGAACCAATGCGCTTATTAAGACTAGAACGCAACCAACTTCTAGCTCAAACAGATTGGCGAATGACAACAGACTATCCCTATGCAGATCAAGCAGAGTGGGCTAGCTACCGAACTAGCCTTCGTAATCTTCCTGCTACGGCAGAACCAACGCTTGATGAGAATGGGAACCTAATTGTTGATTGGCCCACAGCACCGGATCAGTCATGAGTAATGCGAGAGATATTGCGGATGCAGGACATCAGTTAGTTGCTTGGGTTAATTTTAACGGATCAGCTAGCGATTCATCATTAACTAGCGCAAATAATGGCATACGGAGTGCGCATAATGTATCCAGTGTTAGTAATCTTTCTACGGGAAATTATAAAGTAAACTTTGATACTGATTTAAGTGATGTTGATTATTGTTTTGTTGGAAGTGCATACAATGCTACAAATACCAATGCTTATTCATGTGTAGGTTTCGCTCAAATACCCAGCACGACTGAGTTCTACGTTTATGTATATGACTTTTCTGGTAGTCCATCAGATGTTTTATATGTTTATTGTGCATTTTTCTCCAGATAATTAAAGGTTCGAATGAAACTAGCAATCTTTCAACCAACCGATTCTGATACAATATCAGTATTAATTCCAGCACCGAACTGCAATCTTACTTTAGAGGAGATTTGTGCTAAAGACGTTCCAACTGGCGTCAAGTACAAGGTGATCGAACATACCGATTTGCCAGAGGATCGTGAGTTTAGAAATGCTTGGGTAGCACCGGATTTAGAAACAGACTTTGATGGAGTAGGATCGTGAAAATAGAGATTGATTTAGCGAAGGCTAAGACCCTAAAGAAAGAGTCGTTACGGCAAGCTAGAAAGCCCTTGCTAGAAGCGCAGGATGTAGCATTTCAACGAGCGTTAGAATCATCTAGTGACACGACTAGCATTGTAGCGGAGAAGCAAAGGCTCAGAGATATAACAATGCTCTGTGACACGGCAGAAACCGTGGAAGATTTAAAAGCTATTGACATCAACGCATCATGACAACTGCTGTTGAAGTTGCCGAAAAGGGGCATCAGCTTGCTGCGTGGGTGAATTTTAATGGAACATTTGCAGATACCTCAGGACAGAGCGGAACCTATGCTTGTTCTGGTAGCACCATTACGATCACAGATACTGCACACGGTTTGTCCGTTGGCAATTCCATTCATGCAACATTTACGAGGAGTGCAGGGGATACGACAACGATAACAGATGATTTCTTTGTTATACTAACCGTTCCTTCTGCTGATACCTTTACGATTCAAACTGTGGTGGCTACAACGGATCAAACTGGATCAGTTGTTTACGACAGTGATGCCGCAACAGCAACTGCAGGATCAGGGCCAATCCGTGCCGCTTATAATGTTGCAAGCATCACCGACAACGGGACAGGTGATTATACTGTGAACTTTACGACTGCGATGCCTGATGAGAATTATGCAACAACATTTGGCTGCGATTTCTACCAGCCAAGTAATTACTCAACAGCAGTAAATACGATTTACAATGGTTTGTACTCAACTACATCATTCCAAATTCAAGTCACATATGCTTTTACAACTGCAAAACAAAATTCTCCAAGAATTAATGTCGCAGTTTTCCGCTAACCCCAAGAAATCCAATGAATTCAACGGACACTAAATGAGCTACATAGGCAATCAGCCCGTTTTAGCATCAAGTTATTTTACCGATTCCTTTGATGTTACCTCTGCTACGCAATCAGTGTTCAATTCTAGCGGCATAGGTGATGAGGAAAGTCTCTATGTTTTTAGAAATGGAGTAAGACTTGGTACTGCTGATTTTAGCATTGGATCTGATAACGCCACAATCACACTCACGAATGCGGCAGTTAGCGGAGACATTGTTGTTGTATCTGGATTTAGAGATGTAGTTCAAGGTGTTCAAGTCACCGAGCATGTTGAGGAGATTATTGCTACTGCTTCTACAACTGTGACGCATTCGACCCCTAGCATGTTGAACCATAGTAATCATGTGTATCTGAACGGAGTCAGACAACAACTAACAGGTGCTAATTCTACTACTCCAGATGTCACGATCAATGCTAGTACCGGAGTAATTACTTTTGCTAGCACACTAGCGGCTGGAGACATCGTCACCATAGTCAGCAGAGAACAATCAGTTTCAGATGACATCAGCCAAGTCAGTCATTATTCTGCGCTTCCGAATAGTTTTACTGTGCCGCAAGGAGTCAACCAAAGCTTCTTTGGCCCAACAACTTATGAAGGAACGGTCACTGTCGCAGGTAATCTCGTACATGCTCACGGAGCTTTAAATCTAACAGGTACAATGTCAGTTTCTGGGAGTCTAAACGTAGTATGAGCAACGCATCCTTCAAAATGAATGGGGTCGAGGTATTCTCTGAGAATGCTCAGACGGTTACTGTTAAAAATATAAACGTTGCGGCTAACGATACGACTACGCCTAGCATGGCTAAAGCGTGGGTTAATTTTGATGGTGCTTTAGCAATGACGGTTAATAGCAGTTATGGCCCAGATGCACCTCCTGCTGATTACAGTTCGCCTAATCCAATCCATGCCGCTTACAATGTTGACTATATCATTGATCGTGGAACAGGTGACTACGAGATCCATTTTGAGAATGCAATGCCAGATGGGAATTATGTCGTGGCAGGAGCAACCAGTGATGATAATAGACATCAACGATTGATAATGTGTAAATCAGATTCAATTGCGAGTGGTTCAGTTAGAATTGGTATCGTTTACAGTGATGGAGGATTACTTACAGATGATACTGGGCATGTTATGATTGGAATCTTCCGCTAACTAAAAAAAATCTATGTCAGGCACACTAACGATTGGAAATAAAGAAATCTTCAACCACTCTGACGCTACCGATAAAGTTAGTTACGGAAGTGGAATACCTGCTGGTACTGTGATTCAAACGGTGATTGATACCTACGCTAGAACAAGCGCCCAAGGAGGTGTAAGTGTAAGCAATAGTAATTTCGATGCGTGGTTAGGTTCTGGTTTAGAAGTTAGCATTACGTTTCAAAGTACTTCTAACAAATTTATTCTTACTTGTTTTGTGCCAGATTATTACTGCCAAGATAATGCTTCTGGTTACAATTGCGGATTTAAATATAGTTCAGATAATTTTGCTAGTACTCCGACTACATTTTCAGAATCAGATATTGTTTCATCAAGCGTTGGGTATACTTCATCTACAGATTTGCAACACAATATAAGCATTATAGTTGGGGGAACTGTTCCAGTGGCTAATAGTTCAATAAAAATTCGACCTTATTTTGCAAAAACAAAATCCACCTCAAACGATCAACTAATGGTTAATGGAGGGTTAGCGACTTTAATTATTCAAGAGATCAAGCAATGAGTGGGACACTGAAGATTGCTGGCACTACACTCGCTACAAACCCAACAAACAGCAAAGTTGAAATTGATGATGCTGTTAATGCTAAAGGGATTTGCAAAGCGTGGGTGAATTTCGATGGGACAAATGCTTTTAATCCTAACCCTAGCACTACGGCAATTCGGGATAGTTTCAATATCACCAGTGTTTTAGATAAAGGTGCGGGATGGTACAAAGCAAATTTTAGTACAAATATGTCGGATACAAATTATGCAGTTGTTGGGTCGGCTCATCCAGACGATGCTTCAAACTCATATGGTGGACACTTTATAATAGGTAGGCACAGTGCTAATAGGTTTTTTACTCCTCCTTTAGAGGTCGATGGAGTAACATTTACAACCTGTAGAAATGATCAAAGCACTTACACGGACAGTCCTTTCATCTGTTTGGCAATCTTTGGATCTTAATTATGAAACTACTTCTCTTACTACCACCTAATTACTGAGTACTGTAATGCCAGAAGATTTTGTAGCGATACTTGGTGACCTCGGTGGGACTATGGCTAGTCTTGCTTTTGCTGGATATTTAATTGTGTACCTACTTAGAGGGTTCGCAGAAGAACGAAAAATCCATCTCGATAAGGATAGCCGCAACGATGATGAGCTTCGATCACTCATGCGTGAAAGTAATGCAGCTTTAATCAAAACGATGGAGCAGACAAACATTACGCTAAGTGAGATGAGAGTCGCAATAACAAGCCTCCACGAATCAATTATGCACATGGAGAAGAGCCGTGGCTAGTAGAGTTAACAAATCCGCAATGAAATGCAATAGCCCAAAGCGTACTCCATCTCACCCTAAGAAATCCCACGTTGTTAAAGCATGTAAAAATGGTCGTGAAAAAGTCATACGCTTTGGACAGCAGGGGGTTAAAGGTGCAGGTAAAAATCCCAAATCAGCAAAAGATAAAGCACGAAAAAAAGCATATTACGCAAGGCACGGGCCAAGCTCAGATGTCTTTTCAGCAAAAACGTGGTCACATCGTACCAAATGGTAATTATGAAAAAACTTATACTTGTTCTATTCACTTCAGTTTCAATGTGTGTGATGCCCCCAATCGCACCAGCACATGAAGGGTCTAACGAATATCAGACAATCTTTCTACTGCAATGGGTCTATCAGTGCTCAGAAAAACTGAAGTTGCAATACATGGGAGACGGTACTCCGCATCAGTTTGCTTTGCAGATGTCTATCCAAAACTGTAGCTGCATGATTGACAGCTATCGTCAGCACTTCTCACAACCGGAAGTAATCAACATGAGTTATGAAGACCGAACAGCCTTCGGTGAAGAGTACGCTAAAATCTGTTTAAACATTATAAAGCAGAGTTAAGGCTATGGAAGATCTATTGAAGAACGTGGTTACACAAGCGGTTGATTCAGCTACGACAGAAATAGTTGAGGGAGTAATTGTTGAAACGATTGAGACAACCGAGATCCCAACAGAAGATCTAGCGTGGGAAGTTGCGGACATAATCGTTGATACAGGTGCAGGGGATGCTCTAATCGCACTTACAGGAGGTCCAGTGGTTTTAGTTTTAGCGTACAAAGTGTTTAAAAAATGGCGCAAAGGTATTCGTGAAAAGCAAATGATGGGGAAGTCATGATTGTCGAATCATCCAAGCATTTCAGCCGTAAAGAGTTGCAGTGTTCTGCTTCAGGACAGTGCCAAATGCAGTCAGAACTTTTAGACCGTTTAGAATTAGTTCGTCAAGAATACGGACACCCAATGAGAATTTCTTCTGCGTATCGTGATCCCGAACTTAATCCCATTGAAAATAAGAAAATGAAACCGGGAGAGCATGGGCGAGGAAATGCCGTGGACATTCTCTGTTTTGGAGAAGAAGCAGTCAAGATTTTGAAGTTGTTAATTAAACATGGTTTCTCAGGACTAGGAATATCTCAAAAAGGTCAGTTTGAAAAACGGTTTCTTCATGCAGACCTACGCCAAAACCCAACTATCTGGAGTTATTAATGCACAAAAACGGGAAGTGTAAGAAGTGTGGCAAAATGAAATGTTCTCATAAACGTAAATAGAGAGTCTAACTATGATGTACGGAAACAAGAAACCAATGATGAAGAAAAAGCCAATGACCTCCGGTAAAAAAGGCGGAATGAACAAAGCCTTCAAAACCTGTGCTACCTGTCCTACTCCTGCAAAGTGCAAGGCGATGGGTAAGTGCATGAAGAAAATGGGGCGCAAATGAAAAAGGGACTCTACGCTAACATTCATGCTAAACG
>MDTB01087471.1_pt1 | contig 12109 bp, 10 predicted proteins | sample 811161 | NCBI WGS metagenome assembly MDTB01 (sample SAMN05326650, study PRJNA326480) | marine metagenome | isolation source: seawater | place: Mediterranean Sea | collected 2009 | reverse complement strand
TTTTTTAGGTATTGTTCTTTTTCGACTAAAGGAAAGCTTTCGGTGTTTAAAAATTTATCAATTTGATTATTAATTTTATTTAAATTTAATTTAAGTGAGCTTATTCTTTTTACTAATTTTTGAAGTTTAATTTTACCTTTATTATAAGAATCAATTCCTTCGTATCGAGGCACAACTGTTGATAGAGTTAAAGTATTTTTATCGTGATAAATTGTTGCGATTGTTTTGGGTATTAAAAAAAGAGACTCTGGGCAACTTAAGGGGTCTGCTTTTAGATTAGATATTTTTTCAAAATATTTAAAAGATTCGTAAGATACATAACCGAATGCTCCGACATGATCAATGTTTCCTTCACAAAAAACATTCTCTTTCTGTTCTTTAAGAATCTCTCTTAGCTTTTTCATTGGATTTTCATTATTTATAGCTATAGTTTCTTCTATTTCAATTCCAATCATAGTCTTATGGGGAGAGCTTCCTCCAGTAGGTATTTTCTGAAATATAAATCCGGGCGTTTTTTGGATAGAGTTTAAATAATTAAATAAAGAAACTCCGTCAAAATTAAAATTAGAAATTTCAGTCGTTAAAGTTACTGACTTATATTTTTTAGAAAGATTTTCATATTTATTTAGATTTGGAAAAATATGATTATGGATTTTCTGATTTTTCTGCATATTCTAAAGCTTTTATTAATGCTCCCATCTTAGCTAAACATTCTTTGTGTTCTGTTTCTGGTTCTGAGTCAGCTACAATTCCTGCTCCAGCTTGAATTATTGCAGTATTTTCTTTTAATACAATTGTTCTTATAGCTATAGCTGTATCCATGCTTCCATCAAAAGAGAAGTAGCCGACGGCCCCAGAATATGGGCCGCGCTCAAAAGGCTCTTTTTCTGAAATTTGCTTCATAGCTCTAACTTTAGGAGCCCCACTTACTGTTCCAGCAGGAAATGCGGATCTTAATACATCATATGCATTATATTTATCTGATAGCTCTGCTTCTACATGAGATACTATGTGCATAACATGAGAATATCTTTCTATTTCCATCTGTTGAGTTACATTAACCGTTCCAGGTTTTGCAATTTTTCCTAAATCATTTCTTCCTAGATCAAGAAGCATTAGATGTTCAGATATTTCTTTTTCATCGCTTAATAAATCTTTTTCATTATCTTGATCTTCATTATTTGTCATTCCTCTTGGACGGGTTCCAGCTATAGGGTGGACAGCAATTTTATTATTATCTAGCTTTACTAATAATTCAGGCGATGACCCAATTATTTGAAAGTTTTCAAAGTCCAATAAAAACATATATGGCGATGGATTTATATTTCTAAGAGAATTAAAAATGTCTATTGGAGATGAGTTGGTTTTAACCTTTAGCTTTTGTGATAATACAGCTTGAATCATTTCTCCTTCATAAATTAATTTTTTAGTATTTTCTACCGATTCCATAAATTTTTCTTTTGGGGTTATATGCTCTATATCTAGTTCATTTTTTTCATTGCTAGTTTTTTCATCGTCAGTACTGGATTCCATAATTTGAGGAATTATTTTTTCGATTTCTTCAAGACATAAATTATATTTTTTTTCTAAATCAGTTTCTCCTCTTAAATCTGCATTACTTACAACAAAAATACTTTCCTCTTCATGATCAAAGATAATCAAAGAACTTCCTATTAGAAAAATACTTTCAGGAAAGTAGGTCAAAGAATCTTTAATTTTTTTTACACTTGGTTCAAAATAACTTACTGCTTCATAAGATAGAAAGCCCACTGCCCCCCCATTAAATTGTGGCAAATCTTCTAGTTCAGCTCTTTTTATATTGCCCATACTTTTTTCAAGAATTTCAAGAGGGTCAATATTTGAGATTTTCTCTTTTTTACCTGTTTTTATAATTTCTTTGGGGCTTATTCCTATAAAGCTATATCTTGCAAAATCTTTATTTCCTTCTACTGATTCAAGAAGAAAAGAGTTTGATTTATTTTCTAGGTTTTTATAAACAGATACCGGAGAAAAATGGCCTTTATTAATTTTAATAAATACAGGAATATAATTGTAAGAACTGGATAGACTCTTAAAATTTTCCAAATTTGGAGAAGCAGAATTATTATTTACCATTTCGTTGTATATGAATCTATCTTCATTGCTGACCTAACCATCTTCATTGTTTCGTTGGCTATTTTTCTTGCATTGTTTGTTCCAGATAGCAATGCATTTTCAACTTCTTTAGGGTTATTTTCATAATATTCTCTCTTTTCTCTTATAGGGCTGAGAAAATTATTTAAGGCTTCTACAAGATCTTTTTTTACCTCTACATCTCCTACTGTGCCTTCCCTGTACCTCTTCTTAAAGTCTTCTACTTTTTCCTTATCTGGATTAAATGCATCATGATATTGAAATAGGGGGTTGCCCTCAACTGTGCCCGGGTCAGTTGCCTTCAATCTATTTGGGTCTGTATACATTGACATTACAGCTTTATTTACTTGATCTTCAGAAAATCTTAATTCAATTACATTTCCCTTAGATTTACTCATCTTGTTGTTGCCATCTATTCCTTTTAGTCTTGGAACCCTTCCAATTTTAATATCGGGCTCTTTAAAAATTGGCTCAAAAATTCTATTAAATTTTCTTACAACTTCTCTGGTCATTTCAATATGTGGAGCCTGATCTTCTCCGACAGGCACAAGGTCAGCTCGAGGCAAAAGAATATCGGCTACTTGGCTCATTGGGTAATTGAAAAATCCTACAGTTCTTTTTTCAACAGATAGTTGGTCTAGCTCCCCTTTTAATGTTGGATTTCTTTCTAGCATTCCTAAAGGGGTTACAAAGCTTAATAGCATAGTCAATTCTGCATGCTCAGGAACGTAACTTTGTATTACAAAATTACTTTTATTTGGATCTAATCCTACTGAAAGCCAATCAATTGTTACTTGTTTGACCGAATCAGTAATTTTTTCAATATCATCAAAATTATCTCCAAGAGCTTGATAATCAGCTATTAAGAAAAATGATTCGTAGGAATCTTGAAATTCAAGCCAAGTTTCTAGTGCCCCAGCATAATGACCAAGGTGCAATGCCCCTGTTGGCCTAATTCCCGTAAGTATTCTTTTCTTATTAGACATTTATGTTCTTTGCTCCCAATCTTTGCCTAGATTATCGTATCTATCACAAAGTTCATTTATAGTGTTCTTGCTTATAGGTAGTGAATCATTAAATGTCTTAACGTTACTTTTCAAATGATTAGGGTTTTGAGTCCCTATTATTCCTACGTTTACTTCACTGAAGCCAAATACAAATCCCATAGATGTTAATATTCTGTCTTCTGGTTCATCTTTTAGTCGTCCTTGTGAACCAATTATTTGAGCTCTTCTGTAATATTCTTCTGCATAATTTGAAGGAGCAGAATGAACATGTGGGTTTTCCAACGCTCTCCATGCTCCATTAGCTATCGGTCTTTTAGCTATAAGACCTATATTATTCTTTTTAATTATTTCAAGTAGTTCATACCTAGCTTTTTGTTCAACTAAATTAAAACTTGTTTGAATCGTATCAAATAGCCCGCTTTTTGCAGCCCATATTGCAGCTTCGTTATCTCCACTAAAGCCCAGATGCAACACCTTCCCTTTTTCTTTAGCTTCACTCATAGCTCTGAAAGTCTCTCCTTCATTTAATTCCTTGAGTGTACAGGAATGAATCTGAATTAAATCTAGTCTGTCAGTTTTTAATAATTTTAAGCTTCTTTCGATGCTTAATTTAACTCCTTTGTAGCTCCAATCTTCTAAATTATTATCAAATTTTGAAGCGTGACCGCACTTAGAAGCTAAAACTATTTCATCCCTATTAGAAGACATTACTTTTCCGAAAAATTCTTCACTTCTATTGTAGCAAGATGAAGTATCAAAAAAATTTATTCCTGAATCAAAAGCATTAATTAATACATTTTTGGCAACAGACTCATCACTGGATCCAATTTCTGATAAACCTATTCCGAGTCTACTAACATTTAAGCCAGTATTTCCTAATTGAACTTTTTCCATAATTACATATTAAACAATAAAGCGACTCACTTTAAAAGTGAGTCGCTTTTTATTGTAAGGTAATAAATAGTTTAATTAACTTATCTGCTTTTCAACTTCTGCAACATCCTTGTCGCTTAGTATTCTAAATACTTTTGAAGATGGATCCTCCGCAGCTACACCTTGAACTGCTTTTCTTCCGTTCTTCATAGTAACTATTTTTGGATTTGCGATTTCCACAACCTTCTTTAATTTAACGCTATAAGCTGTTAACTTCATTGAAGCCCTCCTAATTTGATACTAGAGTAACAAAAATTACATCTAATTTAATATAAAGATTGTACTTAAATAAACTTGATTGTTCAACTATAATAGATAAAATTCAACTTAATTTTATATACATATACTAATTTTTTATTAAATTAAGCCAAATAAGGATTTTTAGGAAGGTTAAGCAATTAATTGTTAGAGAAGTTAAAAAAACTTGAAAAACAAGCTAATTTAGGTTTAAAATCATGTAATTCTGCACCTGATTTAGAAGAATGGAAGATAAAATTTCTAGGAAGAAAGTCAGAATTATCCTCAATTTTAAAAGATATTAAAAATCTTGATGTAGCTTTGAAAAAAGAAGTTGGAATGCTGGGGAATAAATTAAGAATTGAACTTGAGACTCTGTATAACGACCATTTAGAAAGTTTAGAGCCAAGTAAAAAAGAACAAAATTCTTATTTAGACCATTTTTTACCAGGAAGAGAAGTCAGGGTTGGAAAACTCCATCCCGTAACCCAAACTTTAAGAGAGATAAAAAAAGCTTTTTTATCATTAGGATTTCAAGTAGCTGAGGGGCCGGAGATTGAATGGGATAAATATAATTTTGATATGTTAAACATACCCGAAGATCACCCTGCCAGAGATATGTGGGACACAATGTGGATTGATGAAAAAATGAATAGTAATGGCGAAAAGATGTTGTTGAGGACACATACCTCGCCTGTACAAGCAAGAATAATGGAGAGCCAAGATCCGCCTATAAGAGTTATAGTTCCTGGTAAATGTTATAGATATGAAGCTACGGACGCTACTCATGAGTGGCATTTTTATCAAGTTGAAGGTTTGGCAGTAGATAAGAATCTTACTTTTGCAGATTTGAAAGGCACTCTTTATGAATTTGCAAAGAAAATATTCGGTAATGACACAAAAATTAGGTTCAGATGTGATTACTTTCCATTCGTAGAGCCTGGTGTGGATATGTCAATTTTTTGGGAAGGTAAATGGTTAGAAATTCTTGGAGCGGGAATGGTTCATCCGAAAGTTTTTGAAAAAGCTGGGTATACAGATCCTAATATATCTGGATTTGCTTTTGGCATGGGTCCTGAAAGAATAGCAATGATTAAACATGATATAGATGACATTCGTTTGTTCTATTCAAATGATCTTAGATTTTTAAATCAATTTTAAAGAAGGAATTTTATGAAGGCACCTATTAATTGGTTAAAAAAATATGTTGATATAGATTTGAATAATATTGATGATCTTGTTCATAAGCTTACTTTAGCTGGAACTGAAGTTGATTCAGTTCAGAAACAAGGAAATTGGGAAGGAATAGTAGTGGGAGAGGTTTTAGAAGTATCTCGTCACCCTAACGCAGATAGACTAAATTTAGTTCTAGTAAATGATAGAGGAAAACAGGTTAAGGTAGTTTGCGGAGCAAATAATTTATATCAAAATCAGAAAATTGCTTTTGCACCTGTAGGATCTAAACTTTTTAGCCCTAAAACTAATCAGATGGAAACATTGAATAAGACTAAAATTAGAGGCGAATTATCAAATGGGATGATTTGCTCTGCTTTAGAGTTAGGTCTTGGAGATGATCATGAAGGAATAATGGATTTAAATAATGATCTAAAAGTAGGACAAGATTTAAAAGAGATTTATAACGACATAATAATAGATTTGGAACTGACTCCAAATCGTCCAGATTGCCTTGGTATGTATGGAATAGCAAGAGAAATCTCTGCAATAACTCAAAGTACCTTAAAAGAAAATATTTATACAAAGAAAATTAAAAGAACTAAAGAATTAAAAGATAATTTAAATATAAAAATTATTGATTCTGATCTTTGCTTAAGATATATGGGGGGTGTCATTAGTGATGTTAAGATAGAAGATTCTCCGGATTGGCTTAAGGATGCCTTGATATCAATTGGCGAAAACCCTATTAATAACATCGTGGATATAACAAATTATGTTATGTTTGAGCTTGGGCAGCCATTACATGCTTTTGACTATAAAAAGGTAAAAAATAGCAAAATTGAAGTTAGAAGAGCGAAAAAAAATGAAACGTTAATAACCCTTGAAGGTATTGAAAGAAATTTAGATCCAACCATGCTAGTTATTGCGGATTCTGACTCTCCGATGGCAGTAGCAGGAATAAAAGGAGGTATAGAGTCTGGTATATCTGAATCAACAACCTCAATTGTTTTAGAGTCTGCATGTTTTGAAGGCGGCAATAATAGAAATACTGCATCGAAATTAGATTTAAAAAGCCAAGCTACTTTAAGATTTGAGAAAAATTTAAAACCTGAGTTATGCGAAGTAGCATTTTATAGGGCAATAGATTTAATATTAGAAATTTGTGGTGGCAATCTATCATCGGAAGTTGAAGATGAAGGGGGTCCGTGTAAGGATGATACAAATCTCACAATATCAGAAAGCAAAATTAACTCAGTTTTAGGGACTGATTCTAAGTTAGATATTGAAGGTATATTTGATCGTCTTGGATTTGACTATAAAAAAAATAAAAACAAGGATGGCGATAACTGGACTATAAATGCACCATATTGGAGGCCAGATCTAAATATACCTGAGGATTTAATTGAAGAGATCGCTAGAATAGAAGGTTATGATTCCATTCCGGCTAAACCATTGTCCGGTGTCATACCTGAATATAACGAAAATCCAATATTAGATTTTTACGAAGAAGTAAAAGATATAATGACTTCTATTGGCTTCAATGAAGTTATTAATTATTCTGCAGATTCTTATAAAAATATTAAATCTGTATCCCCCTCAATCAAGGATTCAGAGATGATAAAGATTTTAAACCCTATGTCTAGAGAAGTTGAGTATATGAATCCAACTTTAAAATCTGGATTAATAAAATCTTTAAACTTAAATATTAGGAATTCTTCCGATAACGTTAGATTATTTGAGCTTGGAACCTCTTTCAATAGATCGAAGAATGATGAATTACCAACTCAAAAAAGATTACTCACTTTCGGAATTATAGGAAGCCTCGAAAAGACACTTTGGGAGAATGAAAGAGAGGTAGACATATATGATGCTATAGGATTTATAGGAAGTTTATTTAAAGAGTTGAGGATAGATTATGAGATTTCTCCAGTAAATAACTCTATTTTTAATCAAGATAAAAGCTTTAAAATTATTACTGGAAAAGATGAATTTGGTAACTTTGGTGAAATTTCTAAATCTGTACTAAATAACTTTGAAATCAAAAATCAAAAATTAATTTTAATAGAAATAGATGCAGAAAAGCTTTTCTCAAAATTTACTCCAAAGGGCGAAATTAAATTTACTTCTATAAGTAAATATCCAGTATCTAATAGAGATATTAGTTTTGATATAAGTAATAGTGTCACTGTTAATTTAATAATTGAAACATTTAACGAAAACTCTCTCGTTTTAGAATCTCAAGTAATAGATGTTTACGAAGATGAATCTTTAGGGTCTGGAAACAAGTCAGTTACAGTAAGAACAACTTATGGATCATTAGAAAAAACATTATCTGGTAATGAAATTGATAAATGTGAAAAAAGCATATTAAACTCTCTAAAAAATAAAATAGACTTTCAAATAAGATCTTAATATGAAGCGCGATAAATCACCTTCTGAACTTCTAGAAGTAAAAAAAGCCCAAGAAACAATTTTCTCAAATTTTTCTCAGCTTAATTCTGTTGAGGTACCTTTGATTGATTCCCAAAATTTTGTATTAAGCAAAGATATAGTTGCACCTTTTCACTTACCTGAAAAAGATAATTCAGCAATGGATGGCTTTGCAGTAAAACATAAAGATATTGCGGATAAAAAAGTAACTGAATTAAAAGTTATTGGAAGAGTGGGGGCTGAAAATAAGTCAGAAACCTATTTGAATAATGGGCAAGCAATTAGAATAATGACTGGAGGCGAAATACCTAAAGGTGCTGATTGTGTAGTTCCTTTTGAAAATACTAATAGTGGACCAATAAGAGGATTTGAATACCCTAATAAAGTAATTATAAATATTCCTGTAAATTTAGGTGATAATATAAGAAAGGCAGGGCTAGATTATAAAAAAGGTTCTTTAGTGCTAAAAGCTGGAAGCCTGTTAACTCCACCTTCTTTAGGGGTTATAGCCTCATTTGGCATCAGTAATGTGCCTGTTATTAGAAAACCTATTATTTCTGTTATATCTACAGGGAACGAAGTGGTTATGCCTGGATATGATAGAAAGCCTGGACAAATTTATGATTCAAATTCTTTTACTATTTCTTCAGCAATTAAAGAGGCAGGAGGTGAAGTAAATTTATTAAATATAGTAGGCGACACAAAAGAAGACATTGAATCAGCAATTTTATCTTGTAGAAATAGTGACCTAATTATTTCTATCGGAGGTGTGTCTAAGGGAGATTTTGATTTAATAAAAGATGTTTTATTAGAAAAAGGAGAAATTAATTTCTGGGGGATTAATATGAAACCAGGGAAGCCTTTAGCCTTTGGGAGCTTAAATTTAGAAGGGTATAATGTTTTTCAGATAGGCTTGCCAGGAAATCCTGTGAGCGCCTATGTATGTTTTGAATTATTTGTAAGGCCAATCATTTTAAAAATGCTGGGCGCAAATAATATTATGAGAAAAAAAATTAAGGCTAAGTTAACAAAGGATATTGTAAATAATGATGGAAAAAGGATGTATATAAGAGTCAAGATATCTGAGGAAAGTAATGAATTTATTGCAGAAATTTATAATAATCAAAACTCGAATATTCTTAGCTCTTTAGTTTTTGCAGATGGGCTTGCAATTTGTCCCGAGGACTGTAAAGTAATTAAATCAGGGGAAGAGTTAGAAGTAATATTGTTGAGAGGATAATATGCCAAAAAGTGGAAAAGAAAAAGTTTATAGTATTGATTTTAAAAAATTAGAAAGACAGGGTTTTTCATCTGAGTTTCTTATATCGGAAAAACTGAAATCATCTGGAGTTAAAGCTAAAGATGGAGAAAGCTTAGACCAACTTCTTTCTAAATGTTCAAAGTTTAAAAAAACTCCTTATGAATTTATAACACCCGAGCTTAGCCTTTCTGAATCTATTATTAGAACATTACTTATAAGAAAAAATTCAAAAACTGGAATGCATCAGATTCAAAGTGACTTATCAGCTGTTTGGCTTGATCACTATAAATTGCCATATAAAAACATATCTGACTCCGGGGTTTTAGGAATATTAGAAAAGAGCGGTTTTTTTGCTAACTTTAAGGCTTAATAAAAAGTAGTATTAATAGAAGCATTGATATTACTGTTGCTAAAATAAACCCTGATACAAACATATAGGTAAATACTTTATTATCGAATCTAAGGTGCATGAAAAATCCTACTACCATAATAAACTTAAGGAGAGAGAGGATAAGAAGTATAGGAATCATAAGAACCCCTAAACTTTCTACATAAAAAATTCCAAACTCAATTAAAGTTATTATCGCCAACCAAAATCCAACCCATGCATAAAAAACAGGTGTGCCATGACCATCTTTTTTAGTTATTTTATTGAATTTTTCTATTGAATATTTTATTGTGCCTGCCCATGGAGTGTCATTTTCTGGGTTAGGTAAATCTTGTGGAGTATCCGGGACCCTAAAATAACCCTTAGTATCATGACCTAAAAAACTGTTATACATATTAATTAAAGAATCTTTCATTTTCCCTAAATCAATTACTATTTTCATAATAACGGCGCTCCATCTTTTGCGGATACCAAGTAAACAACTGTAAATATAACGATCCAAACTATATCAACAAAGTGCCAGTACAATCCCGCTAACTCCAAATTTCCTTCTTCTTTAGAGACTATTTCTGGCTGAGTATCTGGTGACTTTAATAAATATAGTGAGGTAATTGTGCCAATTATCCCAATCGCTGTCACTGCCATGGCAATTGAAAATGGCATGTGAGGTATAACATCTAAGGTTTCTGTCATCATTAACCCTGCCATTGCAACTACAACACTAATGAAAGATGCAATAATAAGCATTTTATTTTTAAAAGAGATAGCTAATCTAGAATATGCAAATATTAATAACCAGAGCACCCCAAAAGTTACGTGAGCCCCATGAAACCCTGTCATTGTAAAGAAGGTAGTTCCAAATATATTAGTTCGAGGTGTCAAACCAATATGAGCGAAGTGAGAGAATTCATATACTTGAAATCCTAAAAACACCATTCCTAATAGGGCAGTAGCTAGCGTCCAATATCTACCAAGTACTTGCCTGCCTTGTTGTACATAACTCAACCCCATAACCATAGCTAATGAACTCATTAGTAATACAAACGTGCTGACTGTAGTGATTGGTATATCAAGTATTTCATTAGGATAAGGACCAGCTAAACTTCTGTTTCTGTATACCAAATAAGTTGAAATAAAAGCACCGAAGAATAAACAATCTGAACCCAAAAAGATCCACATCATCAATTTTCTGTTATCCACCCCTGTACTAGTGTAGTGATCTTCAGTTGTTGCAACATTAGACATATCTCTCCTTACCCATTCACCGGCTCATAGCTCCAGCCTAGAAAAGACCAGATAAAAATTATTAAACCTACAGCACATACAACCCAGTGGCCAGCAAATGGAATAAAACCACCCAACATTACTGCTAGCCCCAAACCTAAGAATAGAGGGTAATAAGATGGATCCGGCATATGAATATCTGCATGGTCAGTATCATGATCTTCTTGGGATTCTAGGTCAGATCCTCCTCCATGTGTGTTATGTGCTAGTTCTGGATATTTTGTGTACCAGAAATCATCTCTATATTTAACGTCTGGAATTACATCAAAATTATAATGTGGCGGCGGAGAAGGTATTGACCATTCTAGAGTTCGCCCATCCCACGGATCATTATTAGCAGTTTTAGGCATTCTCAAGTTTGAATATACAACGTTGAATAAGAAAACTAGAACCCCAACCCCTAGCATTAGACTTCCAATTGTTGAAACTAGATTTGATATATCCCATCCCATCCCTTCCGGGTAAGTCGCTACTCTTCTTGGCATACCATCTAATCCTAACCAGTGCATAGGAAAGAATGTTAGATTGAATGCAAAGAATACAATCCCAAAGTGCCAAAGACCTATTTTCTCATTCAAAAATCTGCCAGTAAATTTTGGCCACCAATAATATACTCCTGACCACAACCCCAGCAAAGATCCTCCAAATAGAACATAGTGAAAGTGTGCTACTACATAATAGGTATCTTGTTGTTGCGCATCAGAAGGAGGAGAAGCGTGAGTTACTCCGCTTAGACCACCAATAACAAACATGCCTATAAATGCAACAGAAAATAATAATGCAGTATTAATTTTAATCGATCCTCCCCATAATGTGCCTATCCAGTTAAATATTTTTACTCCCGTCGGAATAGCTATTGCCATTGTAGAAACACTAAATGCTGCATTTGCTGCAGGACCTAATCCAACAGTAAACATATGATGGCTCCATACAAACCAACCTAAGAATCCAATTGCAATTCCTGAAAATACAATAAAAGAGTATCCATAAATTGGTTTTCTAGAAAAGGTAGGAAGAACTTCAGATACAATTCCCATAGCAGGAAGTATCAAAATATATACTTCAGGGTGACCAAATAACCAGAACATATGTTGCCACATTACTGGGTCACCACCCATTGTAGGGTTAAAAAAATGTGTTCCGTATAACCTGTCAAATTGAAGCTGAATTAGAGCTACTGTAATTATAGGAAAGGCTAATACAATTAGAACATTTACTACTGCAGTCATCCATATAAATACTGGCATTTTCATGAACGAC
>MDTB01129960.1_pt1 | contig 12110 bp, 8 predicted proteins | sample 811161 | NCBI WGS metagenome assembly MDTB01 (sample SAMN05326650, study PRJNA326480) | marine metagenome | isolation source: seawater | place: Mediterranean Sea | collected 2009 | reverse complement strand
TTTGTTAAATGTATGATTTTGGGCTTTTTCTTGTATAAATACTGACATTATCCTATATTTTTCGAATAGTAATCGAGGTAAGGGAGGTCAAAACGTTATTTCCTCCCTAATATATGGATCCTAAACTGGTTTAAACCGTTGGGTTAAGTACGTACAAAGGAGCTGAAATGCGCTTTTCTTTAGGAATAGTTTCTGGATTTTTCCTACTGTCTAATCTCTATGGCAGAGGTGGATACCATGTGCATAGGTCATATGATTTAGATAGCAATGGGCAGAAAGAGGTGCTAGTATTGAACACTAGCAACTTTTCTGCTGTGTGGGTAGAAACCTTTTCAAGTGGAGATAATGATACACTCTGGTCATATTTGTTGTCAAACGGTGGTACATTTGCTGATGGAGAGGTTGTTGATATAAACAGCGACAATCACTTAGATCTAATCCTAATCCCTAATTTAAATGTAGAAATAGGAGAACAGACTTGGTTTTACCTATTTCTTGGAAGTACTGATGGTTTTTCAAGTGAACCACTTACTATCAAAGAATCATTACTGGATCTTACAACCATAAGACCATCAAACCTCTCCCTTGTCCCAGGGGGGATTCCTAAGCTTGCAGTTTCCTTTGGGTCTCCTGTCCGAAAAGGCATGGTGTTTGATATAGAAGTATCAAATAATTCTTCTTACATAAAAAATCCACAACTCCTCTCTGCTCCAATAATTAGCAATGGGTATGGTGCTGTTTACATTGGAGGTTTTAAAAGCAATGGCGGTCACTATATTGCACTTCTTTCTCCAGAAAGAGGAAAGGTCAATGTAGCTGTTTTTGATGTTGGCCAATCGTTTGACTTGCTACAATCAGAAACCATAAAAACTGAAGACGCCAGATATTTACTTGGAAAGGATATTCAACCTACTTTAACCGATCTATCACAAGAAAGTGGCTTACTAGTTCCCTTTGGCTCAGATGAGGTCTTTCTTTTAAGCGTGGTTGATGGAGACGCGGTTCTATCAAACACTAGTCTCTCAGGGCAAAGCGCTTTTTCTCCTAAGGAAAACCAGAGCCTATTATCAATATTACAACTAAGAGAAAATGCAAACATTCTTGAAGCACAGCAAAGTATTTCTGTTTCTGATAATTCAAGATCAGAGCCTTCTGCGCTTAAACCGCCTGCTGCAGTTTTCCCTGATGAATCAGCATCGTTAAATACTGTATTGTTTGACTACGAAAAAGATGTTACAGTTCCTCCTTCAAGTCAAAAACGAACATACAAAGAATCTAAAGATGATACAGATAAAAGAGATTACAGTAGTCTTGCGCCTACCCTTAGTGACTTTTTAGAAACTGTAAAAAGTGAATCGAAATCGAAAGATGAAAAAGACCAACAAGCTACTTCGGTTCCACTGATTAACGAAGGTATGATGAGTGTCAACTGGGCTGATGAGGCTGGGTTTACTCAGCTTGAGCTAGGTGAATATATTCCAGAAAAATTTGATACTACAATATCCTCACCAATACCAGAAAAAGATTTGGGAATAGCTACATTTACACGAGGAGCAATTGATTCGATTAACATTAAATCATCTATTGATGATTCTCTTCAAGTAATAAATGCAAGCAGTGGTATTGAGCTTTACTATGTTCTTGCCATGACTCCAGTTTCCGAAAGCAAAGATAGATATGTGTTTGATGGAGAAGCACCATTTGGCATAGCTGTGAATCAAATACCTCCAATCGGTAACGCAACCCATTTACAGCATGGTATTTCTGCAGACCTATCTATCCTCCAAGAGGGCGAGACGTATGATTTTGCTTATTCTCTGCGAGATGCAAGACTAGATAGTATCACCACACTAACAATGGTGCATGATATGCAGACCAATGTTGTATTTATGTCAATATCTCCTACTGATGACTCTCTATCACAATCATATCAGCCAGAATCATTTGATCCAAAATTATTTGAATTCCCAGATTACTTCTTTGAAGGTTTTCCTAACTCTCTCAATATGGATTTTACTGATAAATTAATTAGATTTAGTTTTCAAGGAGATAAAGATTCAACATATCAAGGAATTTACTTATCATCTACTACTCCTTCAGAACCATCACAATCACTAGCAGTGTTTATGGATCAAGGCACCTTACAGTCTATTCGAGGAGAAGTTGTTGTAAGACCAAATGGTTCAAAAAAAATCACTACGGAATATGACTTAGTTGGCACAACTGAGCCATCTGTAATGTTCTCAAGGCTTATACAAGAAATGTTTCCAGAGGAACTAAAGGTTAAACTTTTACAAGGAGCATATTTAGAGCAACCGTTATTTGGCCCAACTGGTAAACTGCCAAAGGTAACAAGGGAGCCAAGGCTACCTGAAGTCCAGCCAGACCAAATCGAGACAACCATCCCAGTTGAGCCTAAACAAAGTAATGTTCCAGAAACAGTAATTGACTCGGTCAAGACTAAGCAAGATACATCTATAATCAATCCAGAAACTCAACAGGACGAAGTTCCTCCAACAGTACTAGAATTAGAAAAAACGACACCCGCTGACTCAATAAAGACTGATTCTTTAAATCTTGAAACAGAAAAAGAAATAAAAGAATCACCTGAGAATATCAATCCCCCATCAACGGAAGAATCCCAGTTAGATCAGGAGTCTATAAAAGAAGATTCCAAAAAACAAATTGATCTTAAGGCTGATTCAATAAAAATCGATTCAACAAAATTAAAAGTTAATGATGAAGAAAAAGTGAAAGACAAAAAACAATTAGAAAATAAGATTGAAGAAACCAAGGCTGACTCAACAGCAAATACCAATGATAACTAATTAGGATACAGAAGCGTTAATTTTTACCAATGAAAACATTTAAAAGCATATTGAAATATCAGTTACTCTTTCTGTTTATTTCCTTTTCTTATGGGCAGAAAATAGTTCACATGAATGGAACATATGATTTAGATGGGGATAATATGTTGGAATTTTTATCCTTGGAAATAAATCCAGATTTAGAAGTTTTTCCGACTGCAGTACGTTACTATGAAATCGACTCAGATGGATATCAAAATCTAATATGGGAGTTTATACCTCCAGTTGCTTTAGAAGGAGATTTTGTTAATGCTCAGATAGGTGACGTCGATGGAGATGGTTCACCAGAACTGGTTTTAGTGATGAACCTGACAAGGTTTGAAGATAATTCAACCCCTCATGTTTTTGTTGCAACTTATTCTTGGGATGGCAGTCACTTTTCTGAAATTCCGTCAGCAACTCTTGATATAGGTAAAGAAAATCGTTCACTTAGATGTAATAATTTTGACCTTTTAGACCAAGATGCTAATGGGGATCAAGAGCTTGTCCTTTCCCTTGGTAGTCCTTTCCGCGGATTTGCTATAGTAGATTCATCTCCGAGCGGTTTATCCTTAACAAAAAAAGTTAGGCCAGATCAGTTATTGGTTGGATCGGGATTATTGTATGTTGGTGTTGTAGACTATGATGGAGACGGGTATGATGATGTCCTGGCATTAAGCCCAGACGGCAGCACAATTAAAGCCCAACCCTTCTACAACATAGGTGGAGTTTTTGACTCTGGACACCTAGTCCGTAAAAAGATAGATGGTTTAAATGGTATTTTACCATATTCAATTGAACTGACCGATTGGGATTCAGATGGCTTTTTTGATGTTCTTACACCATTTAGTTCTGGTGATATTCTAGCGCTAACCCTAACTCCTGCTACATTAGTAATTGAGGAAGTACCAATAACAACGGGTCCACTCACTCAAGTTGTTCTTGAAGATGTTAATCAAGATGGGTATGAAGATATCTTAACCCTATCTTCAGATATAAATGCTTTGACTCTTGTGTCTGGGAAAGATGGGGGTTTGAAAGGTGTTGAAAACGCCATGAGACACATTCCATCAGAGATGCAAGTATTTTCAATGATCCCAATGACAAAAGCAGGCCTTTACACTGGAAATGTATTGGTTAGTGGTTGGAGTGGGACTGAAAATTCTACATATGTTGTTGAGCTTGGGAATAGATCTGATCAACTAAACCAAGGATATCTTATTACATCCGAATTTATTGAAAAGAGGTTGCCAGATCTTTTATCTAATGTTCAAGATGTACAACCGGAGATGTCTGAAGTTTATATTGAAGTTCTTCCAGAAGACAAGAAACCATTAGAGCCGCAGGTTCAAGAAAAGGTGATAACGGATTTAGGGCAGTCGCCAGGGAGCTATATCCCTAACACATTATTCCCAGAACAAAGAGAAGGAAAGGTTTTAAAAGAACAGCCAAGAGTATCTATTCCTAAAAAAGTTGTCAGAACACTTGAAGCCCCCAAAATGCCTAGGCCAAAAGAATCAGTAGGGCAGCGCTTACCTAAGCATATTCTGCCAAGATATATTTTAAGGCCAGGGCAACCATTTCTTTATGAAATACCAAAAGATAGCACAGATGAGTTTTATAGCTTTAGATGGGATAATCAACCACCCAAAGGGATGTACTTTTTATATGATAGTAAGTCTATTAATTGGGTTCCTACAGACAAACAATTAGACGCATTTCCAATTTCATACATGGCTAGGATGAAAGTTGATGAGCTCATGGAGGCAGTAACGGGGACCAATGAAGCAGAACAAGTTTTCAAAGCAACTCCAGTATTAGAAAGCCGAGAAGAAGGGCTCTGGATTTATGTTAATGATCCACCTAGGTTTCTTACTAAGCCAACCATAACAGAATTTATAGCGGGTTCTACTTTTCGGTATGAGCCAGTTGTGCAGGACAGAAATAAAGACGCTTCCATTAGATTTGAATTAGAGGTTGCTCCAGAAGGTATGTCCATTGAAAACGGGGTAGTGGTATGGAAAACCGATAGTGTTCATGTTGAAGTTTATGATGTTAGATTAATTGCCACTGATGGATTTGAGCGCACAGCTCAAGAATTCCAGCTTTTTTCTAGAGCTGGAGTCAAAATTCTTTCAAAAGCACCAATAAAGGCAAGCGTTGGTTCCCAATATAATTACCCGGTAAAAGTTTGGAGACAAAAACCTGACCAAAAGATAAATTATAAATTATTTTACGGTCCAGATGGAATGTCTCTACAGCCTGACGGAACTATTGGATGGACCCCTAACAAAACACAGGTTGATAGTATAAAATATGCGATAATTGCAAGCCATGGAGTTGCTACAGATACCCAATTTGTTAACCTTTTTGTTAACCATCCTCCAATAATTAGATCAGCGCCTATGATCATGAATACTGTCCAGGTTGGATTGTCATGGGATTTTGAACTAAAAATTGAAGAACCAAATAAAGATGATAGACTCATTTTTACAGCACATAAGCTTCCACAAGGAATGAGGATGGATCCTCATACTGGATATTTGCGTTGGGAGCCCACTATGAACGATTTAGATTTTCATGAGTTGCAAATAGAGATTTCAGATGGACACGAATCAAGGATGATTGAAGCTGAATTTTTTGTCAATTCTCCTGTGCAAATTGTATCTGTGCCTTTAATGTCCGCAACGGTAGGCGAAGAATATGCCTACAAACTGATGATTAATGATAAAAATAAAGGTGCATTACTTCCTTTCAAACGAGTAGTAAAAGTTGAAGATGTTTCAACAATTAGGATGTACTCAATAAATATTACTGATGATGTAGCCATATCAAACATTGATCGTTATTTAGGTGACTGGCACAATTCAGATGCAGTCTACTATGTTGACCCTAAATATCCTGCAGATTCGCTTGTTTCAAGACTTAATCTTAAGCGATATGTGCAGTCAGTATTTTTCGAGGATGACAGATTGTGGGTACTTCTTAATACAAGAGATGGCAGAACAGTTAAGGTAAAAGACTTTCTATGGGAATTTTTTGATGGATCCAAAGGGAAACCCCCTCGTGTAGTAGTTGAAAGAGTAAATCCATTCCGGTTTAGCCTACTCGATTTTCCCGAAGGGATGGTTGTGGAGGGGTCATCTGGGACGATTCGGTGGACCCCAACAGTTGACCAGGCCGACGCTCATCGCATCACTGTGGTTGCTTCAGATGGATATACCAAAGATGAGCAAACATATGAAGTATACACAAATCACCTTCCAACAATAGTATCAAACCCGCCTCATATGGGATTAGTGGGTGAGCTGTTCAAATATCAATTAAGGGTTGATGACAAGAATGAAAATGCAAGTTTAGAGTATACATTGCTAAAAGGGCCTCACGGCATGCAAATGGACCGATATGGGAAAATACTTTGGGTTCCAAAAGCTGCACAAATTAATAATAACTCCTTTGAGATCGCAGTTAGCGACGGTTATGGTACCGATGTTCAGCTTGGGAAAATATTTGTAAATAATGCTCCAACAGTTATGTCTAATCCGAAGCCTGTTGGCTTAACAGGTCATTCATGGAGATATAAAATTGCAACAGAAGACTTAAATGGTGACAAAGTTGCTTACAGAGCCGTAAGGCTACCCAAGTATGCACGTTTCGACAAAAAGAAGGCTATCGTAGAGTGGACCCCAAGGAAGAGCCAGCTTGGGATGAATGATTTTATCTTAATGGCGGTTGACGAACACGGGGCAACATCAACTCATGAATTTCAAGTCCATGTATTTCATGATCCAAGCGCCAGACAACTTGTCAATACAGGATGGCCATTAATGTTAACCTTTGTTGGCGTGGTTTTTGCATGGGGAATGGCGCAGATTTAACATATTGGTTCAATTATTTTTTTTAAAGTTTCTTCATCCTGAATCCTAATATCAATATCAATAATTCCAAAAGTGATATCTGGCTTAAGCTCTTTAAGCTTTACCCAGTCCTTTTCTGTTGTAAGTATTTGTGACGCCCCAGATTCTCTTGCTAGTAATTCAACCTTATTAAGATCACTTCTTTTATAATGGTAATGGTCTGCATAATTTTTAACTCCACATATTTCGTAACCCAGGTCCTCAACGGTTTTTTCAAAAAACTTTGGATCCCCTAAACCTGAAATGATAAATATTTTTTTATCTATTTTTTTTTTTGATGAAGAACTATAAGGGTATCTAACCGTTGGAATAGGGCTTGCATATAGCTGAGGCAGGGAGGTTTCATCAATCTTTCTTTTAATCAGAGGGCTGGGTTTCTTCTTAGTTATAATCACGGCATCTGCCCTCATTATATTTTTCCAAGGTTCTCTAAGAATCCCATAAGGTAATAGTCTATGGTCTTGGATGCTGTCCCTCCCATTTACAAGCACAATATCTAGGTCTCTGTGAAGGGCTCTGTGCTGGAAACCATCATCCATAATGATTATATCAGGATCAAAATTTTCTGCAAGGTAAAGCCCCCCTCTGTAACGATTCTCATCAACTAAAACTGGTACTCCTTGTAGTTTATTCGCAATCATATATGGTTCATCGCCACATTCCTCCCATTTGCATAAAACATCTCCATCTCCTCTTGAGACTAATAACATCCCTTTTGTTCCTCTCCCATATCCCCTACTTAGGACAGCAACCTTTTTTTCAAGGCTTTTAAAAAGAACAGCCAAGAAAATAACCATGGGTGTTTTTCCAGTACCACCTAAGGTTAAGTTCCCAATGCTTACAACTTTACAGTTAATTTTGTGAACAATAAAAAAGTTTAATGTATAGAATAAATTTCTACAGAAAACAACGCCCCAATACAGCAATGTGAGCGGGTAAAGGAGATATTTTCCGGACTCTTTATACATTTTTATTATTTGTATTATACAAGTTAAATTTTTCAGTTTGGTTCATTGCGCTAATAAATTCTGCAATGCAATCGTCTTGGTTCATCTTTTTATCAAATTCTATTGGCTTTCCATATTCAATAAATATTTTGCCAAAAGGTTTTTCCAAGTAAAATGTATCCCAGTTGGTAAACCCCCAATTTTTTGTTGAAAAAACACTAGTCGGGATTATTACTGCATCCGTAGCTTGCGCTGCCCTTATGATACCAGGTTTCGGTTTTTGCCTTGGCCCAGTAGGCCCATCAGGGGTAATAAATAACATAGATCCAGGTACCTTTAAGGTTTTAATCATTGCTTTATATGCAGCGCTTCCCTTTTCTTTACTTGAACCCCGAATCATACTCCATCCCCACTTCTCTGCGATTTTTGAAATTAAATCTGCATCTTTATGTGTTCCTGCAACAGCATTGACTTTCTCATTTCTTAGGTCATGGAGGATAGATAATAGATGACCGTGCCAGACTGCAATAATTACTGGTCTCCCATTCTGAATATTGTTTAAATAATTTTCTCTTCCCTTTACTCTTTTTCTATTTAGTCCGTAAAGTACTTTTAGTATAATGCTTGAAAGGGGAACCTGAATATTTTGATTGTCAAATATTCTCATGTTTAGAACTTTCTCTTTTTAATATTGCCTTTGCTACTCTGCCATATACCCCTGGACTACCAAGGCTTTCTCTCAACATTGCATATTTAGATGATATTTGCTTCCTTTTTTCTGATTGCATATCTAGGAGAGCATCTAGTTCTGCTGCGATTAATGTTGGATTCATATTCCTCTGAAGCAATTCTGTAACTACTTCTTCATGCATTATAAGGTTTACAATTGAGGAATATTTTACCTTTATTAGAATGTTAATCAAAAACCACGAAAGCGGAAATAATTTGTAACATACAACTATTGGCAGATTTTCTATAGCGCATTCAAGAGTTACTGTCCCTGAAGAGACTATCCCAGCCGTCCCAACAATCATTGCCTTTCGTGCTTCAGTTTCAATTTTAAAATCATCAGGGCAACTTTTTAAATTTATACTCACATGTTTTCCGACTACTATTTGAAGGCCTTCATGTTTTTTCTTTAAAATGTCCACAGCCTTTAAATACACAGGCCAGTGTCTATCTACCTCCTGTTGTCGACTTCCAGGGAGCAAGGTTAGAATAGGGCTGTTTACATCTAAAGAGTGTCGTTTACAAAATGATTTTGTTGTTTCGTCAAAATGTTCAATATCAACAAAGGGGTGTCCAAAGTATTCAACCCTAAGTCCGCGTCTTTTGTACCAATCGTTTTCAAAGGGGAAAATAGAAATTGATTGATCTATAAATCTTTTTAATATTTTAACCCGCCCCTCCTTCCAAGCCCAGGCTTGAGGAAGTATAAAATATGTGATGGGTATATTAAGAGGAAACAACATTTTTGCTAATCTTAAATTAAAACCTGGATAATCAATTAAAATAATTCTGTCTGGCTTTGACCTCTCAATTGCACCAACAGTGCTCCTCATTATTTTGTTCATTCTTGGTAAGTGACGCAACACTTCCGCAAACCCCATAATTGCTAAATTGTCTACATGTTCAATTAGATGCATTCCTTCATCACGCATGCTATTTCCGCCATGTCCCATAAAAGATGAGTTAGGATTTAAACTCTTAATTGCTTTGATTAATTTACCACCATGGAGGTCACCAGAAGGTTCGCCAGCAATTACAAAATACTTTTTCATAAGGACCAATTCATAGATTTTAAGAAATTACTCTTATAATTGGCTTTTAATCACCAACACGCCCATAATCAAAATAATATTTTGGAGAGTTCTTTTTTCAGTCTTTAATGTTTTGTATATACTTGATGGTCTGTGAACATTGAGGCCGCCAGTCCAAGGAGTAAATTTTGGAAATAAACGTGGAACATTCTGCATATAGGATATATATTCATCTCCAAACAGCTTTTTAAGTGTTTCTTCCTCAAGGGATATGATCATCATATACTGAAAAGTGAAATAAAGAAAAACTATACTACCCATTGTAAAAACATGTTTCCCACCAGCGACTAAAACAATGCCTAAATAAATTATCATATTTCCTAAGTATAAGGGGTTCCTTGTTCTTGAGTATGGACCACTTGTACATAAAGACGGTGCTCCTACATTCATTGTTCTTGTTATTCCACCAGCATGGCTAACTGCATTGATCCTTATTGATTCTCCAATTAAAACCAGGATTAGTCCATACATAAAATATAAGGCTGATGGGTTTGATAAGTAGATTATCGATAACGCTATTGGAATAGGAGTAAAGCTGCGATTTGAAAAAAAGAAATTTCTGATATCCATCAATGCTTATCCAAAATAATCATTTCTTGTATTTTCATAGCAAACTCTAAAGCGTCTCTCCCATCTCTACCAGAAACGATTGGCTCTTGTTTGCCTTGAATTGAAAAAACAAAGTTCTCAAGCTCCATTTTCAAAGGATCAATTTTACTCAAGACTGGTTTATGATAACCAATTAATCTTGTATTGCCTTTATATTCGAAAGGAATCGTCACTTTGGATTTCGAAATTTTATCATTAACCACTTCATAAATTTCAGTTGAACCAATTAACAAATCTAATGTTGCATAAAGATCCTTTTGAAAGATTTTGATTTTTCGTATTTCATCTCTTGCTATTCTGCTTGACATAACACTTGCCACGGTCCCGTTTTCAAAACGCATTCTTGCATGAGCAATATCAATGGAATCTGTCAATATAGAGAGGCCAGTTGCTTGAATTTTCTTTATTGGAGACCTAACTAAAGATAGCAAAATATCTATATCGTGAATCATCTTATCTATCACCACTGGCACATCCGTGCCTCGAGATGTATAGGGGGCTAATCTCTGTATCTCAATGAATTTTGGCTTGATTTCATACTCATTGAGAGCTAGCAGGGCAGGATTAAGTCTCTCAATATGGCCAACCTGGATTAATACTTTATTTTTTTCTGCGATTGATAACAATTTATCTGCTTCTTCAATCTCTGCGGTAATTGGTTTTTCTATGAAAACATGTTTTTTACTTCTAAGACATTTCTCTGCAACTTCATAATGATTTTTAGTATTGGTTACAATCGATAATGCATCAACCTCATTTAAAATAGAGTTAAGATCAGCAAAAACTTTTACGTCAAACTTCTTAGAAATCTCTAATGACCTTTGTCGATCAGTGTCAAAAACCCCAATTAATTCAACATTATCTAAGGTTTTATAGTGTTTTACATGGTGTTGGCCTAAATGACCAACTCCAATTACCCCAATTCTTACTTGATTATCATTCATACGATACAATAAAATTACTTAAACGGTGGCCTAGATTAAATGCAGAAACAGCTTATTAGTGAAATTGATGAAAAAATCTTGCATTTATTGATTACAAACAGCAATTTTTAGGATAATTCGAGGTATTAATGGAGTTTCAATATGGCTAACGACATTAAATCCGGAGTAGGTTTTATCATTCCGGCAGCCGGCGTCGTCGGCTTTTTCACATCTCTCCTTTTGGGAGAATACATGCTCAGTATCATTATTGCGGTTTTAGGTATCCTCATATGGTTTATCTATATGTTGGTTATGGAATCTCACATGCCCCACGAAATGGGTAATATGATAATGCTCTTTGGAGTGCTTCTCTCCCTTGGGATATTTTTTAGTTTTGGAATAAGTCAAAATATGTGGGGTGGGTTTGAATTTCAACCAGAAGGTTCCATATTTTCACTAGTAATCTTATTTTTTGCAATTCTCACAGGTCTTAATTTTCGAAACCAACAAGATTCTAATCTACAATCACCAAATCAAAAGAGCGGGTTAACACAGCAAGATAGAGAACTGGTCCTGAGTGCGTTAAATAAATCCCAGTCTAAATCTCCTAGCAATGATGAACCAAAAGTTATAGTTGTAAAGCAAGAGGTATCAGAACCAATCAAAGAAGACAGCGATGGAAAGGATGATAGCGCTTCTATACAGCCTCCTACTCATGATCCTTACGGAATAAGTCAAAACCCTTATTTCGCCTATCCTCCAGATTATTACTATGAGGAAGATGAAGAAGATGAGTACGAAGATGAGTACGAAGATGAGTACGAAGATGAATGGGAAGATGAGGATGATCAATAAAAATTCAAATAAATAAAATAGATTAATACTTTCTATCTATACATTGAATTTAAAAAAGATACAATCTCCATCATTAACAATATAGTCTCTTCCCTCCTGCCTTATTAATCCTAGCTCTTTTAAGGCTTTTTCAGAACCATTTTCTATTAATTCAGAAAAGTGAAAGGTGTCTGCCTTTATAAATCCTCGTTCG
>MDTB01028826.1_pt1 | contig 12110 bp, 13 predicted proteins | sample 811161 | NCBI WGS metagenome assembly MDTB01 (sample SAMN05326650, study PRJNA326480) | marine metagenome | isolation source: seawater | place: Mediterranean Sea | collected 2009 | reverse complement strand
TGTCGGTCACCCTACCCGACTGATTACACTTCTGGATCAAACGCTAAAACATTTCGACGAAATCTGGGCGGCGGGCGGTACGCCGACGTCGGTTTTTTGCATGTCGCCGGGCCAACTAAACGAATTGACTGGCGGTAACTATTGTGAGATCAAGTCGGTGGACATATAGTAACGCCCCGTAAGCTCACCTAGGGCATGACCAAACAGTCGAGACGGACTTTCCCGCATATGAGTAATGTTCTAGAAAACGTATTGCGGTTCTTGCCAGAAACAAGCCCATGACCGCCTCGTATCCTAAATTAAGACTTTATATAACCCAGAACTCGCCCTACGCTCGCCTGGCGCGCATCATAGTTTCAGAGAAGGGGCTCAAGGACAAGGTTGAACAGATCGTCGCACAAACGCGCTCTATCGATAGCCCATACTATGAAATCAATCCATCAGGGCGTGTGCCATGTCTGGTGCTGCCAGATGGTGTTCGCCTGGAGGAATCGCAACTGGTGTGCAGTTATCTGGACAATCTGGATAACGCACCCAAGTTCGGACCACCCCCTGGAGATAGTGGCTTCCATGTCCGCCGATTAGAGGCGATGGCGCGAAGCCTTGCCGATGGGGTCAGTGTCTGGATCAGAGAAGGATTTCGCCCACAGCAGGAACGCTCTGTCGGAGTGATCACCCATGAACGCAATCGGGCCGCAAGGTTGATTGAAGTCTGGGAAACAGAGGTAACCCATCCCGTGATGGGCAGCCAATTATCTAACATGGCCCAGATGACACTGATTGTTGCGCTCCACCTAGAACGCTGGAACCCGGATTTTAAGTGGCGTGAGAACCACCCGAACCTAGTGACCTGGATCGAGTCCCTGGCCGACAGGCCCTCGATCCAGGAGACGATGCCTGTGGGCTGATCAGTGTCTGAGGACAATCAACACCCCGAGCCGAGGTACGACTCAACAAGTCTAGAATTATTGAGCAATTCACTCCCCTTCCCTTCCATCACAATCCTGCCACTTTCCAGAACATAGGCATAGTCCGATATCGCCAGGGCTTGGCGAACATTCTGTTCAACAACCAGGATAGTCAACCCCTGATCTCGCAACTGCGTAATGAGATCAAAGATCTCTTTCACCGCAATAGGTGCCAGACCAAGGGTTGGCTCATCGAGCAGTAAAAGCTCTGGGCAGTTAATCAAGCCTCTTGCCAGCGCCAACATCTGGGCTTGCCCCCCGCTGAGGCTTGACCCGAGCGAGTCCAGTCGCTCACCCAACACTGGAAACCGTTGCGCAATCGCCTCGGGAATGACTTGGTCCAACAGAAAACGGCTATTTGCGTAACGCCCAGCCAAGAGGTTCTCCCGGACGGTTAAGGTCGGGAAAAGTTGCCGCCCTTCAGGAACCTGTACGATGCCTTTTTCTACAATCTGGTGTGCCCGTAAGCCGGTGATATCCTCACCTGAAAAAACGATCTTTCCCGAGGCAACCTCGTGGATGCCAGCAATGGCATTGAGCATCGAGCTCTTGCCGGCGCCGTTGACCCCAATGATCGAAACCAGTTCGCCAGACCTCACTTTAATCGAGATACGATCGACCGCCTGCACCTTGCCATAATTGACCACAAGATTTGATACCGCCAACATGTTCTTCAGGCCCGCCCCAGGTAAGCCTCAATGACCTCAGGCTGACTCACAACTGAGCGAGGATCGCCCTCGGCGATCTTCTCGCCATGGTTTAACACGCAAAGGTACTCACAGACGTGGGATATCAGGTCCATCTTGTGTTCGATCACAATACAAGTCCGACCTGGCGCGATACGAGACCGAATTAACTCTGAGATACTGGCGGTTTCCACCGGTGTCATGCCGCCCGCCGGCTCATCCAGCACCAGCACCTTAGGGTCACAAGCCAATGCCCGGCCGATTTCCAAGCGACGCCGTAGTGGCAAAGGTAATTCACTAGCAGAAAGGTTGCTCTTCTCCAGCAGACCGACAGTTTCCAGAGCCTGGCGTGCCGCCATAACACTAGGATCACCGGCGTGTTTCGCCGGACCCAGTAATGCCCTCAAACCAGACTTGTCATGGCCGATAAACGCCGCGATCACGTTCTCTAGAACACTCATGCGGTTAAAGATCCGGATGTTCTGAAATGAGCGGGAAACACCCAGCCGGGTAATCTGATCGGCGCTGTTCCGGCTGACATCTATACCATCAAGAAGCACACGTCCTGAATCCGGGGGATAGATGCCGGTAATGATATTGACCAGCGTAGTCTTGCCCGAGCCATTGGGGCCAATCAGCCCACTGACCGTCCCTCGCCTGAAATGCAGATCGATACCATGCAAGGCTTGCAACTCACCGAAATTCTTGCTGACGGCTTGCAGTTCAAGCACGAAACCACCTGCGCGCAAAGCTCTTTAATCGGTAGACCCGATTTTCGTCGAGGATGCCTCGCGGCATGAAAATCAACATAATCGCTACCAGGCCACCGAAAACGATCATCCGGTAACCCTGAATTGCCCGCACCGACTCCAGAAAACCAATATCAATCGCAACACCGATGAGGGGGCCTAATACGGTACCGAGACCTCCGATCAGGCCATAGGCCAAAGCGTGGACCCCCAGCATAATGTTGAAGATTTGCGGCTCTATATAGGTGAATGAATGAGCATATAGGGCCCCTCCCAACCCCGCGATGAATCCGGCGATTATTGCAGCCGTGACCTTATATCTGACCGGGTTCAAGCCTTGGATCCGGGTTAGCAGGGGATCTTGGCCCAACATCCGAAAGATCATGCCCAATCGGGAGCGTTCAATAAGCACCAGACAAAGCAGCACCAAAAACAAAACGCCGTAAATCAATAACGTGTACTCAAAGACACTAACGTTGTTATCAAAGATCCAGCGTATCTCACCGAATCCCTCCGCACCGTTGGGTCCGATCAGTTCGCCGTCGATCTCGATCTGGTAGCTCAGCTTGAACAGCGACAAGCGGATGATTTCTGCGAAGGCCAGGGTGGCGATCGAAAAGTATAGGCCGCTAATCCTAAGTGTGAGCAGACCGACCAAGCCAGCCGCAAGTGCCGCCAGAGAACTTCCGAACAGCAACGCCACCCATAATGGCCACCCCCACAGTGTTGTCGCAATCGCTCCGGCATAGGCGCTGATTCCGAAATAGGCCTGCTGTCCGAACGATATCTCGCCGCTTATCAGCAACAGGTATGCCGACAAGGCAATAAGGGAGATCATTCCGATATTCGAGATAACAGTTAACAGGTAGTCGTTGGGCATGATCAATCTAGTAGTTTGTCAGACCCGCTCGTACGCGGCCTGCTGCTGGGCGACGATCCTCTGTCCAACCAACCCACCGGGCCGGACAATGAGCATCATAAAGAGCAGCAGGTACGCAGAAATATCGCGGATCACCGGCCCTCCATACCAGAATGCATTAGCCTCCACCACGCCGAGAAGCAATCCCCCCAGGATCGCGCCAGGAAGTGAGCCCATGCCTCCCAACATCATGGCAATCAAGCCTTTGAAGGTAGCCCACAGTCCGAAAAACGGTGTGACCTGCGAGTCGGCTGAGAGAATAAGGAACCCTGCAAGTCCGCCGAGAACTGAAACAACAGCAAATGCCAGGAATAAGATGTTTGAGCTGTTGATACCCATGTAAGTCGATGCCAACGGGTTGTCGGAAACAGCCCGCAGTGCCAGACCAGGCCGGGTACGGTACAAAAAAAGGTGCAACAGAGCTAGAAGTGCCAGCGTCAGCAGGAACATTGAGATGTGTTCGCTGCGAACAACAAACGGTCCGATCTCAACGACCGTCGAGGCGAAGAAAGCCGGGAATGGATAAGTGCGCTCGGGTAATAGGTGCATAGCGACTTCTTCGAGCTGCATCCAGATTGCAAAGCTCGAAACCATTGAGGCAATAGTCGCGTCCCGGCGTACGGCCCAGAAACAAAGCCGCTCGACGTAGATACCCACCGCGACCGTGATAATCACGGTCACCAGCACGACCAGCAGGACATTCTGGGAAATGTTTAGATAGACCCAGGTGCCGGCGTAGGCGCCCAGCATAATGCTCGGCCCGAACGACAGATTCAGCCGTTTCATTACTCCGAACACCAGGGTAAAGCCCAGCGCTAACAGAGCGTAACCTGAACCGAACATTACCCCGTCGATGCAGTTCTGAAGAAAGTCGGTCATCGTCAGAACCCGGGTTAGTCAGGTGCGCGGCTTAGACTGAACCGGCACCCAGATAGGCCCGTTGGATAACCTCATCCTGTTGCATCTCCTGAGGATTGCCATTGAAGGTTACCTTTCCCCCTTCCAGCAGGTAGACGCGGTGTGCTACCTTAAGGGCCATCCGGGCATTTTGTTCAACCAGCAGAATACTGACGCCTTCTTTATTCAGTAATCTGATGATATCGAAGATCTCCTCGACGATGATAGGTGCAAGCCCCAAAGAGGGTTCATCCATCATCATAATCTTAGGTCGTGCCATCAGGGCGCGACCGATGGCCAGCATTTGTTGCTCACCGCCGGAAAGTGTACCCCCAGGCTGGGTGCTCCTTTCTTTTAAACGGGGAAACCGTTCATAAATTCCTTCCAGATCGGCATCAATTGCCGGGCTATCCTTGCGCGGCCTAGCAAACGCCCCCGCAACCAGATTTTCTTCTACCGACATCTGCGGAAAAATCAGGCGATTTTCCGGCACCAGGGCGACCCCTTTGCGCACAATGCCCGGAGCGGACAAATTTGTAAGATTGTCCTTTTCAAAAGTAATGCTACCACTGTGCGCTTTAAGAATTCCGGCAATAGTGAACAGCGTCGTCGTCTTGCCGGCTCCATTGGGCCCGAGCAAGCAGGTTACCTCACCTTCGCATGCCTCGAGGCTCAACCCTTTGAGCGCTTCGATCGTGCCGTAGCGGGTCACAATATTGTCGACTTTCAACATCAGGTGTCAGCCATCTTCAGACTGGCCAAGGTAGGCCTCTTGGACGGATTTGTCTTTCCGGATAGCGGCGGGTTCGCCCTCAGCAATCTTGGAGCCAAAATTCAACACTACGATTCGGTCGGTAATACCCATGACTAATTCCATCACGTGTTCGATCAAAATGATCGTCATGCCCTGCTGGCGAAGTTCTCGGATTCGCCTACCAAGATCCCGAACCTCCTCCTGATTCATTCCAGCTGCTGGCTCATCCAGGAGCAGTAGACGGGGCTTGGTTGCAGCAGCGCGAGCAAGCTCCAGGCGACGCTGCTCTCCAAAGGCGAGGTTCGACGCGAGTTCATCGCCCTTATCCGCTAAGCCGGAAAATTCCAGCATGGCATCGATTTCATTTTTTACCGGGCCACTTTTCCGAAACCAGCGGAAAGAAATTCCTTCGGCGCGGGTATCTTCTGTCGAGTTACGGGCAACCCACAGGTTCTGCCAGACCGTAAGGCCCGGGAACAGGCGAATATTCTGGAAGGTACGAGCCACGCCTGCCCTCACTCGGGCATGGGGCGATAAGTTAGAAAGCGACTGCCCTTGAAAATGAATCTCACCAGTGGTCGCCGGAAAAACGCCAGAGATCAGATTCACGAGCGTGCTTTTCCCAGAACCATTGGGCCCAATCACACCAAAAATGTCACCGGCGTTGACGGCTAAATCGAGCTCCCTAACAGCCTGAACCCCGCCGAAATGCTTTGAAAGGGATTTAACTTCTAGCATTGGTGTTTAAGCCCAACTGGTATGGGTGGGCCCCGCCTAAAATACACCCGTAGGCGGCACAATGGCTCATCAGGATATGCGACGAGAAAGGTGAAGCCTGAGCACGCTCTTTATCCATCGAAGTGTCTGGCTATCGAACAGGCCGCGAGGTTTTACATTCATCACAACGATGATTAAGGCGCCAAATAGCAGCATCCGCCAATCACCCAGAAACCGCAGGCCTTCAACTAATAGACCCTGGATAAAGATAACGGCGACCAACGTACCAAAGACGTTCGATACGCCACCGAGAATTGGATACGCGATGGCAAATGTGGCTAACAACACTGTAAAGGCATGATGGTCGAGCATCGTTATCTGGTGGGCATACAGGCTTCCCGCAAGACCCGCAATAACACCACCCGCCGTCATCGCCGCCATCTTAACAACCGTCACATCAATCCCAACCGTCCCGGCGGCCAGTTCATCTTCTCCCACTGCTCGCAGGACGGCACCGGATCGCGTCTGGTCGGCCCACCAGATTATTGCCATCACCAGAATGACAAATACCCAGATTAATGAGGTCACCTCCCAACTGGTCCAGCCATGCTCAGCAAAATAACGAATCTCGGAGAACCCCATCGTGCCGTCAGGCCCCACCTCAACGCCTTCCTGAGTAACCCGCCACCTAAAGTTATAAAAAAACATTCTGACAAACTCGCCAAAAGCGAGCGTTGCCACAACCAGCATGAGTCCTCGAACCCGAAGCGCAGGGAATCCCACCAAAAATGCCAGCAGGCCCGTAATCAACATTGCCAACCCGATTGCCGGCAGTATTCCCCATCCGAGGATCACCGTAAGAACTGCAGCGGTATAGGCCCCAACAGCAAAAAACCCTGCTTGGGCGAGGGACAACTGCCCAGTCAGCAAAAGGATGTACGCGGACAACCCGAGCAAGGTATGAATGCCGATGGTATTCACGAGATTAAGAAAATAATCCATCTTAATCGCCTGAGTTGTATTCGGACATTACACTTAATCCCGGGTGATTGTTTTTCCGAACAAACCATTCGGACGAAAGACCAGGAAAATAAACAGTAACGCCACAACGTACATATCTCGCTCGTCGATGCCTCGAAAATACATGACCACATTTTCGAAACCGCCGACGAACAACCCGGCAATAATTGCGCCCGGTATCGATCCTAGTCCGCCGATGACCGTCACAATCAGTCCCTTTATCGTCAACGGCAATATCATGACCGGCGAAAGAATGCCAACCGCCGCCGCGGTCATTGCGCCAGCGATTCCACCGAGTAAGCCTGCCACTGCAAAGGTGGTTGAGTTAGTCAAATGTATGCTCATACCACATAGCCGGGCTGCGACATCCTGCTGCGCCACTGCTCGTGTTGCAAGGCCTAGCCGCGTCCGGAAAAGCACGTAAAGCAGTACCCCGGTACTAATAAGACCGATGAAAAAGACGAACAGCAGGTCGCCCCGAATTCCGTAGGGCCCAACCTCAAAATACGCCTCTGAGAACATACTGGGAAAAGCTAAAGGAGATCCCCGTGTTGCGTGCACAATGACCTCATCAATAAAGAATAGGCCTCCCACCGAGGCCATCAGCGCCGCCAGATGATTATGGACTGGGATAAAACGAAAGCAGGTGAGGTAAACCAGATAGCCCAGTATTGCCGCACAGATTGCTGAAACGATGAAAATAACCACCAGCGGTGCATCAAACAGAATATAGATCGCTAGGCTCGAGTAAGCGCCAGCCATAGCCGCAGCAGCGTAGGCAACATTCAACTTGCCCATAGCCCCGAAAATCAACGTAAACCCGATACCAATCAAAGCATAAGTTGATCCGAACAGGACCCCATCCCCGATTGACTGGGTAACTTCTACAAATTCGAACCAGAAGTCATCCATTTAGGTAGTGCTAATTCCTGAGAAAGACAAGCACCCCCGCCGAACCGACTGGTGCGACGGGAGCGCTCATAACCGATTCTATTAACGAGGATCGTGTATAACCTTCCACTCACCGTTCACGACCTGCACATAAACGTAAGGTTTACTGGCTTCGCCGGTCGCGCCATCACGGGTAACCGGACCAATCAGACCCGCACTCTCGGAAATGGACGCCAATGCGTCACGAAACTTACGTCGATCTTCGGCTACTGTATCGGAGTTCGCCGAAATACCGGCTTTTTCTACGGCGGCTTTAACCAGGTAGGCGTTCTCCCATGCTGCCGCACTGTGAAGATCCAAAAAGCCCCCTGCCTCGGAGACGATCTCATTGGCACTAACCGCTTCAGGCGTGATTGGCGCAAAACCTGTCGGAATAATGAGCCCCTCGGCAGCGCTCATGCAACCGTTCAGAGTCTCCTGACTCGCGGAACTGGTGAGACCGACCAGCAATTTTGGTTTCACTTTTTGGCGCTTCATCTCCTTGAGGAAGCCACAGGCCGAAAAGGGGTGAGAAGAAACAAGAATCATATCGGGATTTTGTTTCTTGATTTTCCGGGCCTGTACCGAGTAGTTGGTATCTCCCATCAGCCAATGCTGTGTCTTGGCAGCTGCCTGCAACTCCTTCATGCCCTGCTTAACCTTCGGGCCAAGTTCGGGAACGGACGGGCCAACCCATTCAAAACCGTGTCTCACTGCCGCTTGAACGATGATAGCGGTATGGGTGATAAACGAATGCCCCTGATCCGTTTCGGTCCCACCAGAGAATGTCTTAACATCGGGATTCTCTGACCTCAACCAGGCAAACAGTTTGTCGTACATGGCCACTTCGTTTGGCACGTTACGGAACGCCCATTCGGAAATCTTTGCCAACCCAGGCCGTATGCAGGTATCGGACAGAATCGGCATCTGTACACCCGAATCAGACGAATCACCGACCTTTTTCTGCAGTACGCCAAACATGGCCTGGCAACTACCTGAGCAAGTGGCTCCCATTCCGACTATGGCATCTGTAGTAGACGTAGTTTTACGCAGGATCGCGATATTCTGATCCTTTTTGCAGGCACTGTCTTCGTAGCTGATAACCTCAAGTGGTGCCGAACTACCGTCACCAAGCTTGACGCCGCCTGCGGCGTTGATCTGCGCTATGGCAGATCGAAGGGCAGCTTCTGAGTTCACACCGAACGATTTAAGCGGCCCAGACTTGGCGCCCCATCCGAGTACCTTTACTGAGCGATCCGCTGCACTCGCCGCCAGCGGCATTGCCACAGTAGCAGCAAGAACAACTGTACTAACCAGCCTTGTAACTCTCTTCATCTTTTCTGTTCCTCTTCTAATCATAGTGTCCTCCAACTAGGTGTGTAGTACACAACGCAAAGCGTTCAAGGCATGACCGATATCAGTCCTGCTGATCCGCATCTTTCTCGCCATGTTTGTGTTCCATCGTCATTGCGTCATTAATAACCGTCGACAAATTTGACCCTTGCGTGTCAAAAACCAATTTCCTCACAATTCGATCCCTTCGGGGCTTGGTTAAATCCATCACCAGCACCCATTCTCCATACATCTCCAGTTCAATTCGTGCACGATACATCCCCATATGGTGATGATGCGCCGATACCGGTTCAACATTGTGAATACCAGCCATAGAAGGCATATCCGCACTGACCGAGAACTCACCGTCTAAGACGGGTGCACCCGTCGTCTTATCCGTCAGCGTAATCATGCAGTCATAGACCAGTTTCTCACCGGTCGCCTGGCAATCAACCACCGCGGATTTCTTTCCTGCGATTACCGTCGAAGACAGCGCAAAAAAGGCCAGAAAAGATATTGCCCCGATTACTGTTCTCTTTTTCATAATCGCGCAAATTGAAGCTCCAGGTGTGGCAACAACCGGCTCAACGCGAGCCCAGGCCAGGTTCAGTTGCGTTCACTAAACAGGCCATATTTCCATATGGATGTGTATTGTCATGCATGATCTGATGGGCATGACCGATCTCATCAAAACTGAAGGTGCCTGAAAGGCACGGATCGACCTCACCCGACTGAAGCAACTGATTAACCGCAGCAGCCTGTTCATCGTTCGCCAGGTGACTGCCCTGAAAACGCTTTTGCATCATCCAGTGGTAACGAAGATCCATCGTGACCGTGTAGCCCGTGGTGCCTGCGCAAATGACCACCATACCCCCTATATCGGCTACGAAACAGGATGTAGGGAGAGTCGCTTCTCCAGGGTGTTCAAACACAATTTTCGGGCTCTTACGCTCACCGACCGCATCCCAGATTGCCTTGCCGAATGCTCTTGCCCCTTTCATCCACTCACCCCAGTCTGGGCTGTCGGTATCGGGCATTGGACCCCAATGATCGAAGTCTTTGCGGTTTATGCAGCCGACCGCTCCATGATCGAGGCAAAATTGGCGCTTGCTTTCATCAGAAATCACAGCCACAGGTTTGCCACCAGCGGTAGCAGTAATCTGCAACGCCATTGAACCAAGTCCACCCGCAGCGCCCCAGACAAGCACCACATCGCCCTCTTCTACCACATTGGGCGCCCAACCCATGAGCATTCGATAAGCCGTGGATGCGCAAAGCATGTAGCAGGCAGCCGCCTCCCAACTTAGGTGACTGGGTTTCGCCTGGCACTGATGCGACTGGGCTTTGGTAAATTGGCAATAGCCCCCGTAATTAGTCTGATACCCCCAGATACGCGTCGATGGCGCAAGCATCGGGTCTTTTCCTGCCAATACCCATGGATCATCCGGCTCCCACCATCCCGAATGAATGACCACGTCGTCACCCACTTTCACATTGTCGACTTCAGCACCGATGGCCCAGACTATCCCCGCACAATCACTACCACCGGCGTGAAAATCTTCGGGCTCACCCTTCTTCTGACGATCCTTGATAACGTCTACTGGAAACCCAAGCGCCGCCCAGACATTGTTGTAGTTAATGCCAGTGGCCATTGTGTAAACCAACACATCTTTAGGCCCAATAGCCGGAACATTAATGATCTCTCGCTGCCAGGCATCTTTAGGTTGCCCAAATCGATCCTGACGAACGCAAAATGCATGCATTTTTTTTGGCACAACCCCCAACGGGGGTCGGTCACCAAGTTCATAAATATCCTGGACCGGGTCAGTACCGGCCTCGCTACTCTGCCCCATCAAAACTCCTTAAGCTAAATGCCACAACCAGACTTGGAATCAATAACGGTTTTACGGACCGATTCCAGTTGACTTTATTTTATATATAATATTTGTCAAGCAAATTAATTAAATATAAAAAAGGATGTTTCACTTACAATTGACCCTCGAGCTCGGTAATCAAGCGTCCCATTCCACTCCCCGGTAGGAACTTGGTGCCGAACGAGCCCATCTTTCAAGCAAAAAGGAGCCCTAACTGAAATGACCGTCAGGTACGAACCCCTCGTCACAGAAAGCTTAGCAAAACAAGTTGCTGAAAAAATCCGCGGCTCGATTACTGACGGTCGGCTGAAGGCTGATGATCAGTTACCCACAGAAGAGGAACTGGCCCAGCAGTTTCAGGTCTCCAGGCCAACCATACGTGAAGCGCTCAAACGACTCGCAGCCCAAAGCCTTATTCGCTCTCGACGAGGCCCATCCGGGGGGACTTTTGTCAATCGTCCAAGCCAGGAAGAAGTCAGATCCAACCTGACCACCGCGACCGCGCTACTGGTCAGCCTGGGTGAATTTTCCATCCCCGAAATACTAGAAGCACGACAGGATCTAGAGTTAGTCTGTATTAGGCATGCAGCGCAACGCCGGGAAGAGCCAGAACTCGCGGTGATGCGCGAGGAAATCGAAATCCAGGAAAGGTCGACCGTATCTGATACCGATTTTTGTGCTTCCGATGTTCGCTTCCACCGTGCCATCGCTGATGCAAGCCACAACCCCGTACTCCAATTTGCAATGTTCACCGTAATTGAAGCGCTGCAACCGATCGAAAACATGGTGGTATTTCATGTGCGCCAACGTGACATGATCGTTAAACAGCATAAGAAGATTCTTGCCGCATTGTCTGAGCGCAAAGCGGGTGCAGCAGCACAGGCAGTTACCGAACAGATGGAATATCTGCGTGCACGTTTTGATGAAGCCCACGAATTAAGGCGCGCGCGAATTTCAGCCTAGAAAGAGAAATACAATCCTCGGTACAGCCCAAAACAAGCGCAGCGACTGCCCTCTCTGGTTAACAGTCACATCTTAGTCAGGCCCCTGGTGCACCGGTTACTTAAGGTCATGCCCCTTGATCTTTGAGGCCTAACGAAAACATGACAGTACGGCGCGGACAGATTCAATCGGCGAGCTGCCGCCCGTGGGTCACAGCACACACCTTAGCGTTGTGCTGGCTCAAACCCCTAAGGAATTCGACGAAATCTGGGCGGCGGGCGGTACACCGACGTCGGTTTTTTGTCTGACGCCGGGCCAACTA
>MDTB01210625.1_pt1 | contig 12111 bp, 5 predicted proteins | sample 811161 | NCBI WGS metagenome assembly MDTB01 (sample SAMN05326650, study PRJNA326480) | marine metagenome | isolation source: seawater | place: Mediterranean Sea | collected 2009 | reverse complement strand
TTGTTCTCCATTGCAGGCCACAACCTTCCCAACGGAGTGGCGTACCTGAACTACACCTTCCTTGAAATATTGGACGATGATTTCAAAAGCGTCGTTACCGAAGATTACGGTTCCAACGAAACGGTTCGCACCATCAACAAAGCTGACGCAAGCAACGGTCGTGCCTCCTTCAAAGCCCCTTATTCCGAGCTTCCAGAAGGCCACTATGAACTCAAATTCAGAGTCACCGTACATGAAGAACGAAACACCTCATCAAACATAACCCTCAGCCCGATTGTAAAAACAATCGAATTTGAACACACCATTTCCCAAGAGGCTTTGGCTTTCCTTCCATTCGTTGACGACGCAGAACATTCTGAAGTTCGAATTGAAGACGCTGGTCCCCGTTCCTGTTGGACCGTACAGGACCTCGGCGATTGGGGCTACATCCTCATGGGTGCAGAACTGGGAGGCGGGCGTGAAACCGCTATGTTGACCGGTGGCGCTGCGGGCATTCCAGCCTGGTGGATGGCCTTCATCTCGCTCTCCCTTTCGCTCATTACCCTGCTCATCGTCTATCCGGTGATGTACAAAGTCTACCATCAAGAATCTGACGACATTCTCTCTCGAGCGCACATCGCCAGAGTGGTCGGGGATACCGTGAACAAAGTCAGTGAGCACCTCGGCATCGATGTTGACGACGACCTCTTCAAAACCGAAGTAAGAGACCTCTCGATCGACATCATGGTCGCCTACAAAAACACCGAAAATACACTCTCGGACGCCGCTGAGGTGCGCGCAGAACTGTTGCGAAGTCTACTTGAAGAATTTGCGATTTTCAGAGTGTTCAAACCGGTTCAATTGAACGTACGTGTCATCGGCGATGGCCAAAATATTGACTTTGATTCGGGGGTTGGAATCGGTGCTCGCGAAGAGGAGACAGACCTCAATTCCGAGCAACAAGACTACTCCAGTTTCTTCTCTGAATTGCATTCACTTTCGAGAATTGAAGACGACGTCCGTGATAGCTTGGATCTCTTCTTTACCCGACGCTCTGATGTCGATATGAACGGCGCTGTCGTCACAAGCGACGACCGTGTCATCTTTGTCTCCGTGATTTTCCGACCAACTCAACGCTTTGCATGGCTGCGATTTAACAAAACCTCCACTCAGATCAAGGACGAACTCTACCGTTTCATCCATGAGCGCAATGAAGACCTGCTTGGCTCTCAGGAACTCGTTGTCAAAACACGAAACGAGGTCTCGACCTTGGCCGACCGCTCCGGTGCGGGTCGGGTTGAACGTCGCTCCCAAACCGACGATGAACGCATTGTGGCGGTGGCCAAGCAGGACGGTCTAGGTGGCCGTGTTCTGCAGACAAAGTTCCTCGGAGACACGCTCTCCACGGTGGAATACATGGCCAATGAAAAGCGTGAGATGATCAACAAATGGGGATTCTGGGGCCTCATTTTCTTTGTTTGGATTCCATTCATGGCCTCCGGTGTGTTGGTGGGCGCCATGCTAGGGCTCCTTTCCCGAATGCAATTCATGCGTGTGCTGTTAGCAACGCTCATCGGTGGTTCTGTGGCCTCCATTACGTGGGCCTACACGGCCGAAGGCATTGTGAAATTCATGCACCAATACAAGCTCGAAGTGTTCATCCCATTGGTCATCGGTGTGTTCATCCTCATGGCCGTCCTCCACATACGCTCCACCAAGATGCGCCGCCAAACAGAACTGTTCGAGGACACGCTGCTCGATAACTTCCATGCTGACATCATTGCCAAGTATGGCGACCAATAGGTGAGTGCATGGACGCCATGACATCGTTTCAAGGCCGCGAAGGCCATGTTGGCGATCCTGTTCGAATTGGCATCGTAACCGTCAGCGACCGAGCCAGTCGAGGAGAATACGAAGACGAAGGTGGTCCAGCCATTTTGAACTTCGTTCAAGAAGCCATCAAAAGCCCCTGGACGGTGTTGTACCGCTGCGTCCCCGATGAGCAGGAAGCGGTGGAAGCAGCCCTCATTGAATTGACCGATGAACAGGAGTGCAGCGTGGTGGTGACAACCGGTGGAACCGGTCCTGCACCTCGGGACATCACACCTGAAGCGACCGAAGCGGTCTGTGACCGGCTCATGCCGGGATTTGGAGAACAGATGCGCGCCATTTCGCTGACCTATGTTCCAACGGCCATCCTCTCTCGCCAACTGGGTGGACTTCGCTCTAACCGACTCATATTCAACCTCCCCGGCCGACCAAAATCGATTCGTGAAACCATCGATGAAATCTGGCGAGCTGTGCCGTACTGTGTCGACCTGATGAATGGACCCTACATGGACATGGATGCCAAGGTCTGTGATGCGTTCCGCCCACCATCTGCACGACGTTAATCTCGTGCAGTCCAACACATCATGTTCATGTGCTGCATCCCTCTGGGACTGACAAGTGAGCGAAATGAAGGGAAACGTCTTGATTCATGGTGCAACGATGGTGCTACCGAATGAAACCGGTGCAGGGGACCTCCGTATTCGAGATGGAGTGATTCACGCCATTGCTCTTGGAGGAACCCTCGAGCCCATGGATGATGAATTGTTGGTCGACGGGACTGGCCTTCACTTAATGCCAGGAATGATTGACCCACAAGTGCACTTCCGAGATCCAGGCCAACCAGAAAAGGAAGACTTGGGTTCCGGCTCTGCAGCAGCCGTGAGCGGCGGCATCACCTCGTTCTTGGACATGCCCAACAACAAGCCTTCCATCACCAACCTCAAAGGCATGGAATCCAAACTCAAAACAGCCTCTGAGAAGTGCGTCAGCAACTACGGTTTCTTTATCGGAGCAACACCAAACAACGTCAGCGATTTGCAAGAGGCAGTTGGGACACCCGAGGCGCCCATCGCCATTCCTGGAATTTGCGGCATCAAGATCTTCATGGGTTCATCCACAGGGACGCTCTTGGTCAATGAACGCGATGCACTTGAAGCAATTTTTGAGGGTACTGGGGGCTTGATCGCTGTCCACGCTGAAGACGAAAAGCGAATGGATGAGCGTGTCAAACTCATCGAAGGACGCACTGATATGGCGGCTCATGCCGAATGGCGGGATGATGTCACAGCGCTCATTGCGACCCAACTGGCCGTTGAACTTGCCCAAGCTACAGGTCACCGTCTTCACGTGCTCCACTTGACGAGCGGCATTGAGGCTGATTGGTTGGAAGACATCACGGTTATGCCCTCAAAAGCGACCGGAGATGGAGCCATCATCACCACTGAGACACTGCCGCAACACCTTACCTTTGACGAAACCGATGTCGAAGAGCGAGGTACTCGGCTGAAAATGAACCCACCCATCCGCTACGCCAAAGACCGAGCAACCCTCTGGAAGCAACTCAAGGCAGGCACCATCCAGTGCATCGCAACCGACCATGCACCTCACACGCTTGAAGCCAAAGCGGAGGGATTCCCATCTGCACCAAGCGGGATGCCGGGCGTTGAGACCTCGCTCGCCGTCATGCTCACGCATGCCAAGGACGGGACCTGCAGCATTGAAGACGTGGTTCGATGGATGTCATCAAGCGTTGCTGACTGCTTCAACATGGTCGGCAAAGGACGTCTCGAGGAAGGACTTGACGGCGATGTTATCTTGGTTGACATGCAAAATGTCCGCGCTGTTGAGGATAAACACACCTGGACACGGGTCGGCTGGAGCCCCTTCAACGGAAAAGAATTGGTCGGTTGGACTCAAGTGACCATCGTTGGAGGCGTTCCTGTCTTCGAGCGAAACGAAAAAACGGGTCCGAAAGGGACCATTCTGGTTGAACCAGGCTCCGTTGGTGAAGCCTTGGTGATGACGCCTTGGCGCTAATTCAACCCGTAGAGTGCCCCGTACTTTCGCTCGACATAGCGCAAGAAGGGTTCTGGGCTCGGTGGCAAACCGGTCGCATCCTCGATGAGTTGTGCTGGTGAAACTTGGCTTCCGCGTTCGTGGATGCGAGGGCGCAACCAATCCAGCATTGGTTGCCAATCACCCGTTGCCACAAGGGCATCAATGTCGCCAAGTTCTTGAGCCATAGCTTCCAAAAGTTGGGCTGCATAGAGGTTTCCAAGGGTATAGGTTGGGAAATAGCCGAAGGCGCCCATCGACCAATGAATGTCCTGCAGACAACCCAACCGATCTTCGGGGACCTCAACGTCAAACCACGACTTGAACATGGAGTTCCACGCCTTGGGCAGGTCGTCAACCTCGAGGTCGCCGTTGAACAGTTGTTTTTCAATTTCATAGCGTAGCATCACATGCAAGTTGTAAGTCACCTCATCGGCTTCCACCCGAATAAAACCCTTCTCAACACGGTTGGCTAAGCGGTTGAGTGTATGCTCATCCCAATCGGGTGCGTCGGGGAAGGAAGAGCGGAACCAAGGAAGAACCACCTTCCAAAAGGCCGGTGTACGCCCAATCTGATTTTCCCAAAAACGGCTTTGAGATTCGTGAACGCCCAAAGAGACCGCTGCTCCTCGAGGCGTGAAGCGGTGCTGGTGGTCCAGCCCTTGTTCGTACAAGGCGTGTCCCGTCTCATGCATCACGGCATACAAACACGAAAAGGGGTCTTTTTCATCAAAACGGGTGGTGAACCTCGTATCGCCAGGCCAAAGACCTGCAGAAAAGGGATGGGTTGAGGCATCCATTCTTCCTGCTTCAAAATCAAAGCCCATGTTCTTTGAGACCGCCTCACAAAACGCTTTTTGCGCCTCGATAGGAAACGAAAGAGCAGCAGGAAGCGAGGGCATCTCAGCGGCGGCCTGTGCGCTCGTTATGGCTTCCAACAGGGGAACAAGACGCTCGCGAAGACCGGCGAAAAGAGGGTCATAATCCTCGACCTTCATGCCCACTTCGTATTCGTCGAGGAGAACATCGTACGGGGTTGAGGTTATACCGAGAAGCGCAATTTTTTCTTTGGTCATAGCGATCAAGTGACTCAGTGAGGGTTTGAAGGCCTCAAAATCGGATGCCTCACGAGCAGATTGCCAAGCAACCAAGGCCTCGGAACGTGCCTGTGCAAAGGATTCAACAAAGGATTTAGGCAAGCGTACGGCTTGATCATATGCACGCCTCATTTCCCGAACGTTCGCCGCTTGGTCGTCGTTAAGTTCCTCACGTTCAAGCGCCTCCAACAATTCACCCATTCGACCATCGGTGAGCTGTTCGTGCCGCTTACCGGCTAACCAAGCCATCATTTCACCACGAGAAGAGGCCCCTTTGGATGGCATCAGCACTTCTTGGTCCCACCCGAGGTGCCCTTGCAGTGCACTGAGGCGGTGAATGTCTTGAACACGCTGGTGGAACTCATCGTAGGCTTCCATGGGTGGTTCAATCACCTGTGCTTCTTCAAGACTCCCATCGTACAACAAGACCGATTTTCGCAGATGTTTGATTAAAAAAATGCACACATTCAAGAACATTTGAATGGTACCCCGAACATGGTCCTCCCGTTTCGCCGAAAAGATTCGGGGGGTGATGATGACGACCCGCTCGACCAGGATATTGAGGACATCATGAACGCAGCCGAAGGGCTCGGAGATGAGCATGAATCCGCTCAGGACGTACCGGCTGAAGTGGCTCCTGAGGAAGATGACATTGAATTCAGCGAAAAAATGGCGAAAAGTGCCCGAACCGTGATCGACATCTGCATGGACCTGCGGCGGGGTGAGAACATCCTCATCGTGTGTGACCCAACCACGACTGAAATCGGTCAGGCCCTTCACGATGCTGCAAGCATTCGTTCCGACCGTGTTCTGCTCATCGTTATGCCAAAAGGTCGCCACCACGGAGAGGAACCACCCGCTCCTGTAGCCAACCTCATGCGCCAACAACAAGTCGTTATCGCTCCCACGCGGTACTCCCTCACCCACACACGTGCCGTTCGCCAAGCCATCAAGGACGGGTCCCGTGTAGCCACCATGCCCGGCATGACCGTTGAGATGTTTACCGAAGGTGGCATGACGGCCGATTTCAACATCATCAAGAAGAACATCGGGGAGATGAACGCTCAATTGCGTCGGAAGCGAATTGTGAACGTCAAATCCGAGACAGGAACAAACGTCACCTTCGAAGTCAATTGGAGAGAGTGGAAACTGGATGACAACGGAATCTGCAACCGTCCTCGAATGGTCACGAACCTGCCGGCTGGAAAGATTTTCACGCTTCCAAGAGAGGGCACGATGAACGGTACCATCGTGATCGATGGCTCATGGGATTCAAACTTGGTCGACGAGCCCGTCGTGCTTCAAATTGAAAACGGCTTGGTGGTCGACGTCAAAGGTGGCACGGCTGCGGCTCAAATTCGACAAACCTTCGGAGAGGCCGCTAAACGATTGAAGAGCAAAGACCAGGAAAACGTGTGGACCATCGCTGAGTTTGGCTTTGGGATGAACCCGAATGCTCGCCTTGCAGGCAATGTCTTGGAGGACGAAAAACGACTCGGCACGGCGTATTTTTCGATTGGAGACAACACGACCCTCGGCGGTTCTGCCGCCGTTGGCATACAAATTTCAGGCGTGCTTGAGTCGCCAAGTGTTTGGTTGGACGAAACGGTGTTGTTTGAGAACGGTTCTTTTGTCATTCAATAGGGCGTTCAATAGCCAAGGTTTTGTTGGCCACAGACCGGACAAAAGCGCCAGTATGGGTCAAGACCAATTCCACAGTTCCTGCAGTGCACTCCAGAACGAATCGTTGGTTGAACCAGCGGCGCTTGGGGCTGGGGCCAGCCTTGTTGTTGCGGTGGCTGTTGAGGCCATCCTTGTTGCGGTGGTTGCTGCCAAGGTTGCTGTGGCGGCGGTTGAGGCGGTTGTTGGGCAGGCACAGGTGGAGCTTGTGCAGGAACGGGTTGCTCTTGAGCCGGAGGTTGTCGCTGTCCAAGTGGACGGCGCACAGGAGCGACGGGTTTGGGAAGCGCAGCTGTTTTTTCTGCTGCTGGGGAAGAGATGAATTCGGAGAGGGAAACCACACCGTCTCCGTCGGTATCTGCCTCAGCATGCAACTCCGTTGCCTCTTCGATGGTGGTTCCCGTAGCCTGGGCGAGTTCCTCAACATCAAGCGCTCCGCTTCCATCCTCATCGGCGGCAATGAAGTGCTCTGCAGCACTGACAAACTCAGGTTCATCCTCAACTTCCGGTTCGGGAGTTGGGGCCTGGGCGGGTTCGGATTCGGACACAAGTTCTGAACTAAAGGCTCCTGAAAAGGCGTCTTGGGTTGCCCGAGCGACTTGCTTTTCGCTCTCAATGTTCACGGCAGGTTCAGGTTCTACCTGCTGAACAACATCCGGCAGCGCTACGCTGCTGGAAGGTGGCACAGGGTCTGCTTCCACCGCTGGAATGGGAACTGAAGGTTCGGGTGAAGATGGAAGCGGAACCGGGACCGAGGGAGATTGAGCCACGGGTTCTGGCAACGAAGGAGATTCTGGAACCTCAACGGTGGCCGCAGCAGCCGTGCCGCTGGCAAGAGCGGGGATTGGGAGCACATGCCCGGCCACGTCAAGGGCTGCATCCAATTCTTGATCAATAGCAACGAGGGTTCCAACTGAACCCGCCACATCGTTCAGGAGGCTCTCAAAGCCACTCATGTACTTGATCACTTCATCCTTGGACCCTGTTTGATGGGCCACTGCAAAGAGTTTCATCATGCGCATCGGGTCGGCGAGTCGCTCGAGTTGAGCTTTGCTTGCTTCGTCAATGCTCGAGGCAGGTGAACCCGTTTCTCCACTTGAGTCAGGCATTCCAAGCGCCTGTAGAAGTGGGTCCGGCATGCTCATCAAACCGAGGTGTCCGGCGACGAGGTAGTAGATTTCTCCACCCTCGCACTGCATGCGTTCGCTGGCAGCTTCAAAATCAAAATCACCCGGGCGGAGCACGATGTCGGACAAGAGTTCGAAGAATTGAACCATGGCTTGCTCACGTGGCATGGCCATCATAGAGTGGAGAACATCGCTGGATTCAGTGACACCGAAGTAAGCAGCGGCATCATCCACCTCAATTCCTGGAGAGGTGGTTGGCATATCATCGGACATCCTTCTCTCTCCCTTTCTGTGGCCACCGCTGGCCCCCATTTAAGCCCTCATGAAGGTGTTCAATCACGCTTGTTCTTTGCGAGGTTGCAAATCGCTCTGGATTGTTCGGCCGTCCACCCCGTTTCTTGCAGTTGCATCAACATGGTTCGCTCTTGGTCGCCTTCGGCAAGTGCACCCGCAACCCAGTCAACTGCTGCATCTCGGTCTTCGGCCTGCCAATCCTCAAAGATGCTCAAATCAACGTTGATTTTGGCTTTTCGAACCTTCTTCCCGGAGGGTTCTTCCGACTCACTTACCACTTTCTTCTTGGCGGCTTTTTGTGGCGCTGCCGGCTTCTTTGACGCGGAGACCTTGCTTGGCCCTCGGCCCGGAGGTCCGCCTGAAGCTCGGCGAGATGGCCCGCTTGGAGCACGGCTGGTTGGGCCTCGTTCCTTGCTTGGTCCGCCACCGCTGGGTGGGGTGCTGTTTGGCCCTGAGGAGGTTTGTTTTGATTGAGTCGCACGCTGCGGGGCTGGACGTGAGCGCTGCGGGACCGCCGATGTGGTTCGGTCCAACCGGTCAAGGAAACTCTCCTCCTCATCATCGTCATCAAAGAACTCATCGTACTCGTCGTCGTCCTCATCATCGTCCTCACGATTCAGGAGGCGAGCGAGCACCAATCCTACGATCAGGAGTCCACCTAAACCGCCAAGGACGAGCATGATGGTTCCTGCATCGACGCCAAAGAGTCCTTCCTCGCCGTCGCCAGAGAGTGGCACATAGGGACAACCATCATCGTACCCGTCCACGCCTTTGGGATCGGTTGGGCAATTGTCTGCATCGTCCATCACACCATCTTGGTCTGTATCACGCTCTGAGATGTGGCAACCTTCCGAATCAACCTGCAAACCCGGTGTCGTTTTCGGGCAATAGTCTGCATTGGTTGCACCGGCGACGAATTCACCAGGCCAAGAGGGATCACGGGTTGCATTCCAAGAAGGATTTCCCCAATTGTCTCCGTATCCATCGAAATCTGAGTCCCTCCATTGGGTTGCATCCCCTCGCAGCGCTGCTGGTTCATTTTCATCACGGTACCCATCGCCGTCATCAAAACATCCGCGGAAATCGATGTACGAGGTCCCCGTTTCTGCAGGGCAATCGTCGGCGTTGTTGGCTGGAGCAGGGTTGTCGCCATAGCCGTCGCCGTCTTGGTCAAACCACTGTGTTGCATCACTTGGGAAGGCGTCTCCGGTTTGGTTCACATGGAGTCCAGTAGCAGGGTCAACATCGTAGGTATAGACGCCACTGTAGCCATCTCCATCGAGGTCCGTATCGAGGGCAGTCTCATCCGTGCAGCCATTCGCAAGAATTGGGAATCCAGGTGGCGTATCGTCGCATGCATCGTCCAAGTCGGACAAGCCGTCGCCATCGCTGTCCCGTTGCGCTTGTGAGCATCCATTTTCGTCCACGTTTTCACCGGCACCTGTGTTTGGACAATTGTCCTCTGGGTCGTTGAGACCGTCGCCGTCCGAATCCGACGTACGCTGTTCTTGACTGCAACCTTGGGCATCAGCAGCAACCCCAGCGGGTGTGTTCGGACAGAGGTCGACGTTGTTTTTGACGCCATCATTGTCGTCATCGAGCTCCGATTGGGAACATCCGTCCTCGTTCACCTGCTCTCCAGCGGGTGTGTTTGGACAGAGAAGGTCAAGTTCGTTGATCAGGCCGTCACCGTCATCATCGTTCACATCGATGATTCGGCATCCAATCCCATCCGTTCCGTTGAGGACGCCCGGGACCGTCGGGCACAAATCACCCTCAAACCCGACGGGGTTATCGCCGAAACCATCGCCGTCTCGGTCTTTGGATTGAGTTTTCTCGTCGGGGAAGGCATCGCCGAGTTCGTTGAAGCGCAGGCCAGTGTCCGGGTCAACATCGAAGACATAGGCGTCGGTGTAGCCGTCGCCGTCGGCATCAGGGCAGCCATAAGCATAGACCGTCAAATTCCGGCGAGAAGAGTTGCCCCATTCAGTGGGACAAGCATCGATTTGGATGCCTTCTGCATTGGTTCCGTTGTAGTATTCGGTCCAATTGTCTGCATAACCATCGTCATCGGTGTCATTCGCCGCTGCCTTTCGTTGGGGGAATCGGTCAGGGTTTGTGGCGTTCTCGGATTGGTTGTCACCGTATCCATCGCCATCGGTGTCCTTCCATTGTGTCGAATCCAAGGGCCACACGTCCGCCCCGTGAACGGTGGCGTTCCATTCGAAAATGGTACCTTCATCGGAGGGGTCGCTTGCTCCGTCGCCATCGCTGTCCAAACAGCCGTTTCGGTCACGGTAGGATTCACCGTAGTCCCAGGGGCAATAATCCCCGAAGACCGTGTCTGTGTCGTTGTCACCATAGCCATCCTGGTCGTAGTCCGCATATTGAGAGGCAAGATAGGGGAACAGGTCGCCGCTGTTGGCGTTTTGGTCAAGGGCAGTGGCACAACAATCCACCCCGTGGTTATCGCCAAAGCCATCCCCGTCGGTGTCAAGGGCTTGCTTCCAATTGGAGTAATATTCGTCGCCATCGAGGTAGCCTTGCAAGTTGTCCGACCAACCATCCTGGTCACGATCTTCGCAACCAAAGCGGTCGATCCATGAGGTCCCTCCTTCATCATCGCATCCATCGATGTTGTCTCGGAACCCGTCGGTGTCGTAATCATCACATCCTTGGTAGATAAACGACGACAGACCTGAATCAGTGGGACATGCGTCGGGAAGAGGTCCGAGGGGGTTATCTCCGTAATTGTCTCCATCACTGTTCATCCACTGGTCGGGAACACTCGGCATCTCGTCAATCATGTCAAAGACAAGGTCACGGTCAGCGTCTGGGTACAACCGAAGCATGATCACATCATTATCGACTTCATCCCAGTACGCCATGTGAACGGTTCCATTGGCATCGACGGTGGCATGAACCGGATGATTGGCCACGATGTCTCCGAATTGAACCGACATCCAAGGTCCCGTTTCACCTGAGGCATGGTCAAGTTCAACGCTGTTGAAGATGAGGTGATGGTTGGTTGGGTCGCTGGTGAACAACACCAAATGGTCTCCTGCATGATGCACATCCCAAGCACCGTCGACCGCTGCCGCTGGACGTTCTGCAAGCGAGGTCCAAGCCCCGCTGTTGTTCAGGCCGTAAACCGAAGAGATGGCGTTTCCGCGCACAGCGAGCAAGGGATGGGTTCCTCCACTGACATCAAGGCGGTATTCGTCGTTGGTACCGCTTGGTTGCGGCACCGTGTGTTCCTGCCAACCATCGCTACCCGGCCATAATTCATGGACACTGAGTGTACCATCGGTGGTTAAGGCCGCCAACAAAAGCGATCCATTGGCCAAGACGGTCAGCCCAAGTTCACTGTCCAACTCCGTGTGGTTGGCAATGTCGTGCTTGCTGAGTGCCGTTCCATCGTAGACCCAGACGGCCAGATTGGAGCCTGTGCCGTTGGAAGCGACCAATCCGATAGCAAGGGAATTGTTCGAAAGGACGGTCGTCGGGTGCTGAATGGACAGCGCCTCGCCTTGTTCACCAAGGGCGTTGAGCGACCAACTTGAACCACCAACAGCCAACTCGAGCTGGTCGGTGGTGTTGTGGCGGTAGACAAGATGGGGCGTGTTTTGGTCATCAACATGAACTTCAATGGCCGAGGCCAGCACAGCGCTGGTGCGAACCAATTCAGAAGACCAACCGCTTGTGGACTGCGTGGCAGCGAAGATTTGATTTCCAAGTCCCGAGGTGTAAGCAAGAACTTGTTTGTTATCATGAGTCGCTGTTGAGCCAAGCCATTGCCCCATAGTACCCGTGGTTGCAACATCCTGTTCAAGCGCCGTCATGGACGTGGTTGAGTGGAAGGTCATGTGAGAGGTGTTCTCGATGATCAAAACTGGCTGCCCAGAAGAGCGAACGTCGAAGGAAACACCGAGATGGCTCGTGTTGAGGCTGACGATGGACTGGTGAACCCACTGGCCACCAGGTGTGCCATCGTTCATGTGTTCGAGTTTCGAGACATGGGTTCGCAAGGCGTCAGCGTGAGTAAAGAC
>MDTB01115013.1_pt1 | contig 12112 bp, 10 predicted proteins | sample 811161 | NCBI WGS metagenome assembly MDTB01 (sample SAMN05326650, study PRJNA326480) | marine metagenome | isolation source: seawater | place: Mediterranean Sea | collected 2009 | reverse complement strand
GATCACTTTAGTAACACCAAGCATCCGGCACAACTCCGCCTCCACCTCACCCTTGCTCCAGCCCGGATTGCGGTTGGTATTTAAAAAGCAGGTTTCTGTGGTGATGAGCGTACCGTCACCATCCACCGTTATCCCGCCCCCTTCCGCGGTCATTCTGGACTGGTACCTCTGCAGTTCCAGTTGCGATACCAGTCTGGGTCCGGCTTTAGCATCGTCTTCAAAAGGCTCATAGTTGCCACCCCAGGCGTTGAATGCAAAGCAGGCAGCGGCAACATCACCCCGACCGTTGATCAGAAAATTGGGCCCGTTATCACGAAACCAACCATCGTCTATTGGTATCTCGACACACGTAATGTCGCTGCCCAAAGCCGCCTGGGCCACGTCCCGGTCATGCGGATTCACTACCATCGACACAGGTTCGAAACGTGCAATTGTCTTCGCCACCTCTACATAATTTTCACAGGTTGCTTCACTGTTGAAGCCTTCACGGCAAGGCCAGGCCATCCAGCACCGTGCATGAGTGCGCCACTCCGCGGGCATATAAAAGCCTGCCGATGCGGCATCGGATGAATTAATATTCACAGGTTCGCGAGACGTTTCTACGAGGCGTGCACGCCGCTTCCCTTCACGCGGTACTCGTCTCTAGGTGGGCTGAATACATCAAGCACCCGGGCACCTTCTGGACCGGCTCGAAAAGCATGGGTCATGTTCGGCGGGGTACGCCAGAAATCTCCCGCGGACACCGCGACTTCTTCGCCGTTCTGGATACGCACACCACCGCCTTCTAGCAAAACACCCCATTGTTCCTGTGGATGCGAGTGGACCTCACTTTCACAGCCCGGCTCCAGACGAACGACTGAAAGCATCGCGTGGTCCCCGGGGAATATCCGGGTGGAAACACCCGGAGCAAGATCGCGCAGTATTCCCTGGTCAGAATCGTCAAGATTAAAGAAATTTTCTTTCATGTATTGTCGTCCAGTACGAAATTCATTGGCTCGGGATCTAAAACGTGTGCCGTCTTGGGCACTGGTAATCTTTAGCCTACCGCATCCATCACCCGCTGGGTCATTCCAGCCGTCGACGAGAAAGCCTCCGTACCCCCTTGCAATGCCTGCTCCACGGCCTCTTCAATCAACCGCGCTGCGTCAAGACAGGAACTCAATTGATGTTTGCGGCCCAACCAATCGAGCATCATCGCGCCGGACAGAATCGCCGCTGTCGGATTGGCGATACCTTTGCCCACAATGTCAGGTGCGCTGCCATGCGCAGGCTGAAACACAGCCCGCGAGTCCCCAATATCTGCCGAAGGTGCAAAGCCCATACCCCCAACCAGTCCTGCTGCAAGGTCAGAGAGGATATCCCCGAACATATTTTCTGTCACCAGCACGTCAAACTCCCAGGGGCGACGAACCAGATCGAGAGCACAGGCGTCAACATACAGGCGCTCTGTTTCAATATCCGTGTGGGTAGCGGCCACCTCATCGAAGACTTTGCGGAAAAAGGCCATTGATGAAAACACATTAGCTTTGTCGACAAGAGTCACTTTTGATTTGCCACCAGCCGATGCCCTGCTCCGCGCCAATTCAAAAGCAAACTCAAAGACCTGTCTGGAGCGTTCGCGGGTAATCACCAGGGTATCCCGAGCCTCACGGTCGGCGATGATCTCTCCTTTGCCACAGGAGGCAAACAAACCTTCCGTGCTTTCCCGGACCAGGACAAAATCAACATCGTCGGCTCGACTGTCCCTCAGGACTAACGGCCCACCGCGCCGGGCCGATACCGGACGCACACCTGCGTAGAGATCGAACCTGAAACGCAGGTCGAGCTGAGGGGTGATTTCAGTTCCGTCTTCATAGCGCACCCTTGGCAGGCCCATTGCCCCGAGAAAAATCGCATCAGCCTCTTCGGCAGCCCGCCAGGATTCCTCCGGCATAGCGACCCCGCTTGCAAGATACTGTTCGGCGCCAGCCGCGAAGTTCTGAAAGTCCAAACCAAACTCACCACTGCGGCGAGACACCGCCCCAAGGATCTCGACAGCCGCTGCCGTCACTTCGATACCGATGCCGTCTCCGGGCAGAACGCAGATTCGAAAAGTATTCTCTGAAGGCACGCAGAAATCCTCTCAACCAAAAATAAAATCAGGGCGTGGAACGATTTCGCTCGCACCCAATCAAGTATATCGTGTGATCCTCTCTTGACTGGATCAGGCTGTCCAAAAAAGCTCCCGTCGACGTCATGGGGAAACAATCTGATACCATTAAAGGACAAACTTTCTAGAAGCACCAATGCTCCTATAGCTAATCAAGGTCGTGCTCCGCACTATTTATGAGTTCAACAACAGCACAAGAGATTATGAGTTCGACGACAGCGCAAGAGGCCCGACCCAAACGCCGAAGTGCGGCCGACCGCAAAGCCAAGGCGCAGTCGCGCCTTCAGGGCGGTAACAGTCCCGCGATCCGACCCGGCATGCAGGGAGGGCAGTACCGCCCACTCAAAGATGACGACCTCACCCGAATTCATGAGGCGGCATTGACTATTCTTGAGCAGACCGGCATTGGCGACCCCCTTCCCGAGCTGCTTGACATCGTCTTGCCGCTTGGCGCCCAGCTGAATGACTACGGCCGACTGTGCTTTCCCAGAAGCATGATTGAAGACATCATCGCTGGAGCTGCTCGGGAATATACGGTGTATGCCAGAGGTTCACGGGCCGGAAAGGACGACATACACTGCAACGGTAATCGGGTTTATTTCTCCAACTCGGGAAGCGCCGTCACGACTCTGGACAGCGACAATCTGCATTACCGCCCGTCTACCATCCTGGATATGTACGACTTTACCCGGCTGGTTGACCGACTAGACAACATTCACATGTCCGGGGATACCGTGATCGGGACAGACGTGCCCGATGATTACGAGCACGACATGACCATGGTCTACGCCCTTATGGCGGCGACGGAAAAGCCCCTTTGCCTTTCTTTTCGAAAGCGAGAAAACATCTCCCCGGCACTCCAGATCTTTGATCTCGCGAGCGGTGGTGAGGGAACTTTTCTAAAAAAACCCTCGGTTATTTTCGGCGGATGTCCTATCGTTTCGCCGCTTCGGTTCGGCAAGGAGAACTTGGAAGTCATGATCGACGCGACCCGTCTGGGTCTGGTCAGCGATATTGCCGTGGCACCCCAGTCCGGTGCAACAGCGCCCGCGACACTTGCGGGCATCCTCGCCCAAGTCGTTGCGGAGACCCTTTCCTGCCTCGCTGTAGTCAACCTAATCCGGCCAGGGTGCCCTGTCACTTTTGCCACCTGGCCCTTTGTTACCGATCTCCGAACCGGCTCGTTTACCGGCGGGAGCGGAGAGCAGGCCTTGCTTGCCGCGGCGGCGATTCAGGTCGGCAACTATTACGATCTGCCCAACAGTGTCGGGGCCGGAATGACTGACTCGAAGATCCCAGATGCGCAATATGGCTATGAGAAAGGCTTGACCATAGCGCTTGCTGCACTCTCTGGAGCGAACCGCGTCTGCGAAGTTGGAGGAATGATGGGGAGTCTGATGGGCTGCAGTTTTGAGTCCATGGTAATTGACAACGAAGCCGTCGGCATGATTCAGCGGACAGTCCGAGGAATTGAAATCTCTGATGACACGCTGTCGGTAGAGACCATCCACCAGTGCGCGGTTGATCCCGGACACTTTTTGGGTAATGAACAGACTTTAAGTGTAATGGAGAGCGAGTATGTCTACCCCAACCTGATGGATCGCGCGCCTGCCGATCAATGGGAGGCTGAGGGGGCTCTGGATCTATTCGAACGCAGCCGAATAGCCAGTCGCGAAATACTCGCGACCCACTATCCCAATTACTTCAGCCAAGAGACCGATGCCCAAATCCGCGCGAAGTTTCCGATCAGAATCGTAAGCGACGACATGCGCCCTGAAAGCAGGCGCTGGAGTACATAAACTACTCGGGTCGCATTTCTCCCGATCCGCCAAATTCCTCCGGGAAATCCTTGAACTTGGGCAACCCATCTTTCATGGGCATGATGGTGCTTTCGTAATTCAAATGAAGCGCTGGCTTAAATTCCAAGCCTTCAACCAGTCCAGCGTAGACGTCCACCACACCCAAAGACCCCGCGACATGATAGGAGCGGCCCCCGCAGGTTTTGCATCAGACCTGCTCGTTGCCCTCTGAGCTTGTATCGCTCTCTATCTGGTCTTCGACTGCACTCACGCTCATCTTGTCGACCAGCCAGACCGCAAAGTCAATTACAAAGATCTGCGGCCAGGGGGGCCGTTTTATAGCAGTAAAAACCTATTGCGGTCAGCCGCGACACGCTTTGCCGAGTTCGAATATTGTTCGCTTGAAGAGTATGCCTGGCATCTAGCCTGATCATGTAACCCACTTCCGACTGTATCCTATCATCCTAATGCGATAGCCCAAATAACAACCAGAACCGTCAAGATACTGAGGCCGCGCATCAGCCACCGCTCCGCAGGGCGGCCCCCTACCGCAGCGACCACCATCGCGCCTCCAGCACACCAAAGACTGTGAAAAACCACTTGTACTGCTAGAAAAGTCAGACTCAGAATCACAGCCTGGGGGATGAGCGGCTCGGCGCTATCGGTGAACTGTGCGTAGGCAAAAACCAGCATGGCCCATGCCTTGGGATTCAGCGGATGCACCGCCAACCCTTTCCAGAATGACTCTGGCTGGCGGAGTTCACGGCCCGCCATCAGGAATCCCGACATCCGCAGGGCAAGATAGGCTAGATAGGCTACACACACTATTTTGAGTGCCACCAAAATCCAAAAGTCATGAGAAAGCAATTCCCACAATCCCAGCGCGAGCAGAATATTCAGCAACAGTTTTCCGAGTGCGACCCCCATCACAAAAGGCAGACTCCGCCAGAATCCGAAGTTGGCGCCCGAGGTCATTAGCAACATGTTGGCAGGTCCTGGAGTACCCACCATAAAAACCACAAACAGCAGAAAAGGCGCAAAATCGATCATAGGTTGTGGTCCAGTGTTTAGTCGCTTGATGTTAATAAGGCAGGTTAATATCTTACTGTGTTTTCCTGTCTCTGCCGCGAAACTCAACATTGACCAACAATCCGCTTTCCCGAATCCAGGTCATTGACCGCGCTGCCGGACTTCTAGATGCTATTGCCCGTTACCGCAGACCGGTCAGCCTGAAAATCCTGATCGCCGAGACGGGTCTGCACGCAAGCACTGCTCATCGCATTCTGAGGTCTTTGATCCAGAACGGACTGGTGGAAAAAAATAGTGACAACCACTACCGGCTTGGGCTGCGACTGGTCCAGTTAGGGACACGCCTGCACAGCACCCTTGATCTGCGGGCAATCGCCTTGCCGATCATGGAGCAGCTACGTGATGAATTCCACGAAAGCGTGAATCTCAGTATCCGCGAGGGTGATCAGGTGGTTTACATTGAGCGTGTCACACCCAACCGGATGATGCATGTCCACCAAGTGGTCGGCAGCCGGGCGCCACTGCATGTAACCGCCGTCGGCAAACTGATGCTGGGCGCCACCGGTCGGGAAGCCTGCATCACTTATGCCGCACGCACTAACCTGCCCGCGTATACCGGTAACACCATCACGTCGATCGACCGACTGGTGGGCGAGTCCGTCCGCGCTTTAAAGGAGGGTTATGCACTGGATAACGAAGAGGCTGAGATCGGTGTGGGATGTATCGGCGTTCTGCTCTACGATGGTGTGGGCCAGGTTGCTGCCGGACTTTCGGTTTCCGCACCCATCGAACGTCGAAAAATCGAATGGGCAAAAACTCTGGTAGGTGCAAGCCAAAGCATCTCGCAATCCCTGGGCGCCCAGTAAGTTGCCTAAACTCCAAGAAAACTGTTATCACATTGTGGAATTTTCAGCCGGGATGCAGAAAGTGAGGGTATGATTACGGATCCATTCGTAAAGTATTTTTCCAAGAAATTACGCTGTGAGCTACCGGACACCCCTGCACGGTCTAAGCGTCGATAACGATCTTCTCGTCCTGATTAACGATCAGGTATTACCGGAAACCCGGGTCGATCCCGATACTTTCTGGTCGGGCTTTGCCCAGATCATTCGAGATTTGACATCGAAAAACCGTGCACTTCTGGCGCGGCGTGAAGCACTTGAAGCCGCAATCGACGAGTGGCACAAGAAACATCGCGATGAACCACACGATCCTGATGCTTATCGCACATTTCTTGGTGATATCGGCTATCTCGCGCCTGAAGGGCCCGACTTCAGCGCCACTACGTCCGATGTGGACGATGAGATTACGACCATTCCTGGACCGCAACTTGTTGTACCGGTAAATAATGCCCGCTACGCCATCAATGCCGCAAACGCCCGCTGGGGCTCACTCTACGATGCGTTGTATGGTACAGACGCCATCAGTGATGAAGCGGGCGTACTGACCAGCGGTAAGTACAGTGCGGAACGGGGCAGCCGTGTTGTGGCTTTCGCCAATAACTTTCTGGACCAGACGGCACCCTTTAATGGCGCCTCCTATAGTGAGATTTCCGGCTTCATCGTCGAGCGCGGTGAACTCAAAGCAAGGCTCGCTGATAATGCCGTGATCTCCCTTCGCCACCCGACCGACTTTGCCGGTTACCGTGGGGAGGCTCTGGATCCTGATTCTATTCTGCTTCGAAATCATCGACTGCACATTGAACTCGTTATTGACCCGGATCATCCAGTCGGGGCAAAGAGCGCTTGCGGCATCAGTGATGTGATTCTTGAGTCCGCGATTACCGTGATTCAGGATTGTGAGGATTCAGTGGCTGCCGTGGATGGCGCCGATAAGACACAGGTGTACGCCAACTGGTTGGGACTGATGCGTGGCACCCTGTCGACAATGGTCTCCAAGGGTGATGAAACTTTTGAACGGTGCCTCAATCCGGACCGTGAATATTCAGCACCCGATGGCTCTACCCTCGTGCTGCCCGGCCGCGCCCTCATGCTGGTCCGAAATGTTGGCCATTTAATGACCAATCCGGCAATTCTTGATGGCGATGGGAATGAGGTATTTGAGGGCATTATGGACGCTGTTATCACAGCGCTGATCGCCCTGCATGATCTCAATGACCCTGCCAGGCGCAACTCCCGCAGCGGCGCGATGTACGTGGTTAAACCGAAGATGCATGGCCCGGAAGAGGTTGCATTTTGCGTTGAACTCTTTGAGCGGACAGAGCAGTTGCTAAACATGACGCCCGGCACAATGAAGATCGGCATCATGGATGAAGAGCGTCGTACAACCGTCAATCTTAGGGAATGTATTCGAGCAGCTTCCGGCCGGGTCATCTTTATCAATACGGGATTTCTTGACCGTACTGGCGATGAGATCCATACCTCCATGGAGGCTGGCCCCATGATCCGCAAGGCAGAGATGAAAGCTCACTCTTGGATCAAGGCTTATGAAGATTGGAACGTGGACGTAGGCCTGAAGTGCGGCCTTCCGGGTCACGCCCAGATCGGCAAAGGCATGTGGCCCATGCCGGATGAAATGGCCGCCATGATGAAAACCAAGGGAGATCATCCACGCGCCGGGGCAAATACTGCCTGGGTCCCCTCACCGACCGCCGCAACTCTGCATGTCATGCACTACCACGAGACCGATGTGCTCGAAAGACAGGATGAGCTGAGAACGCGTATTCCTGCTAGGCTGACCGATATCCTGAAAATTCCTGTGAGTACTGATCCGAACTGGTCCGATGTAGAAATTCAAGAGGAAATTGATAACAACTGCCAGGGGATTTTGGGCTATGTGGTGCGTTGGATAGACCAGGGTGTGGGCTGCTCAAAAGTGCCAGATATCGGTAATGTTGGCCTAATGGAAGACCGGGCCACCCTTCGAATCTCAAGTCAGCACATCGCCAACTGGCTTCACCACGGGATAGTTACTGAAAGCGAGGTCATGGCGTCGCTCAAGCGGATGGCCGCGGTGGTCGACGGCCAGAACGCTAGCGATACCCGGTATCAGCCGATGGCGCCCGAATGTAGCGGAGTTGCTTTTGAAGCGGCTTGCGATCTCATTTTCCGGGGGCGAGAAGTCTGTAACGGTTACACGGAGCCACCGCTGCACCAACGACGACTCCAGAAGAAATAAATCTAAAGGTTCTAAGGGTAAAGTACCGTCCCAACAGGACGTCGCACTACAATCATCCGGGTCAGATCGCTAACCAAACGGGTCGTAGCGAATATCCGAGACTGGTATCCCTGCCCCGAGCATCAAGGCCAGGGACCCCGTTAGCATTGCCGGCGGTCCGCCCAGGAACGCGAGGCAATTTTCAAACGCGCCTTCTCCCAAACGTTCGGCAACCTCGTGAACGAAACCCTGATGCATATCGAGACCATCAATCTGATCAGAGACGTCCCTCGCCGAATCTTCTTCGGAGACTGCGAGATGAATAGAGACGTTGTCTGGAGCGCTGTCTCTAACCCGCCTCAGCTCTTCTAGAAAAAAGAAATCTTCCCGCTGGCGCACGCCAAACACCATAAAAAGCTTGTGACGCTGAAAATGATTGATCGCGACTGCCTGATCAAGAACCGACATGATGCCGGCGATGCCGGAGCCGCCCACCAAACACACTAGATCACGCGCCTCGCTAGGATCAAACGTCGCAAGCCCCATCGGGCCGAAAACATCCACCATCCTCTCAGGCACTCCAGCAGAAAACAGTTTCTCTGAAAACTTGCCGTCGGGAACACGCTTTATCACAAAGTTGAGCAACTTTGCCTGACGCTGAAAGTCGGTCATCGAATATGGACGGTATCCCTGCATTCCCTCCATCTGGACCAAGAAATACTGGCCCGCTAGATAATCAATCCCCTCTTCCAGCGATAACTGAAACGTGGCAACGTCCGGAGCGACCATAGCCACATCGTGCATGCTGGCCCGGTGGTGCGTAGGCGTGTCCGTAAAACTATTGGAGAGATCTATCTTCCCCGGAACCAGAATCTCACAATCTTCAACAATGCGGCTCTGGCACAACAGGCACTCTCCCTTATCGCGTTTGAGATTTTGTGCGCCAGGGGCCTCGGGCCAACAAGCCTCCACCGTGCCCGGTCTTGCCCGAGCCACACACGTGGAACATACACCGGCGCCGCAACCGTAAGGTAAAGGTACTCCCTGGCGAAGTCCTGCCTGCAGCAGTGTTTCGCCCTCTTCGCATTCGACCGTCACACGACCTTGCTTATTCAAAAAAGTGACTTTGGGCAAGTTCCGACTCCCGGTCAGAAGAAAGTCAAAGGCATCGACACCGTACTACCACTCGAAATCATCGTCATCTTCTTCATCAAATTCGTAAACCAATTCCTTGTCCACACATGCCCACACCTCACCGTCGCGAACCTCCGACTGGTAGAACAGAAGCGGTCGCTCAGCCGGACCTTGCTCCTTTCCGGTAAGAAGATTCCACTGCCACAAGTGCTTTGAGCAAGTCAGGGTTCCAGCGCGACAGATTCCCGACTCATGAAGTGGCTCAGCCATGTGGGGACAAAAGGGGGGAATAATCCGATATTCATCACCGACGCCTACTACGACCACTGCGATTTCTCCCGCCTGAAACCGCTTCAATTCTCCATCGTTGACATCTGCCGTCGCACAGACCCTATGCCAGCCGTTCTCAAGTGAATCACTCATCTGTCATATCGCGGTTTTAGCGTCAGTCTTTGGCTATTGCAAAAAAAATTAGCCGACGGCCCCCGGCCATCGCCAGAATATGTAGAGCAGTCTAGGAGCGCTTCAGATCGGCCAGTGAGATCCCTTATCCAAACGCCGGGTATCAAGCTGAACAATTCGCTCTAGAAAAAGCGGTTGGCCGGAGGTGATGCTGAACCGGTCTCGGTACTTACCGACCAGAAACACATTTGACTCTCCGGCAAGGACATGGGAGTTAATTCCGTCGAGTTCAGTCTTAAGAACGGTGAAGGAGGATACGGCGGATGCTGTACCACCGTCTTCGTCGACGTCTACCGTATAAACAACGGTATGGCGAGCGAGTGGAGAGTGATCAGAGTTATGTTTGGGCAACATTTCGGTCAGGGTGGCGAGCTCAGCACGCTTTCCATCCAGATAGGTCATATCGACATTAATCTCGGGACTGAATGCACGGATAGCGTAATAAAACTCTTCATCACATAGCGCAAGCCACTCTTCCCACCTTCCTTCATCCAAGCACAAACTTGCCCGATAAATAGTATCTCTCACACGTTCGGCAATAGTATTGTCAGCCATTAGTTCTACTCGATCTCTTATTTTCCCAAGCTTCAGATTTGCACCAACCAGACGCGTTGGGCATGCGCCGAAAGATTTTACGCAGGACAACCTGTTAAGGTCGTTAGCCTGCGTAATATCTTCTGTCGCACTGAACCTGGTGCGGACAACTAAGCCGCTTTACGCTTTTGACCTTCCTCATAACTCAGTTCAGGGTCACCCGGCCAGCGATCCATCCACTGACCCCATGCATCATAGAAGTGGCGCATACCCTCCTCATCATGAATAGTAGGATCGCCGTCCGCATCCCTCTCATGACGACCATGAAGAATTCGACGCTTATCCGCCCACTCACTCATCGTCGCCTGCTGGGTAGTTACAGCCAGCAAATCTTCGTGAAGATTGCGTCCGAACGGTCCCCAAATCGAATTATGGTGTCGCTGACGAGTCAAACGTTCCTCCGGCGTATCACTCTTAAGGCCCAAACCGCGGAACTCGATCATGACCTTATCAGGGCCAAGGGGCGTCATAATGTCACACCGTAAGGCCGAACCTCGAAGATTGAAATTCACTCCTGGGAAGAAATCAATCATCTCCCAATGGTTGGTCGGAAGATGCGGGAAAGAAAGCTCTTCCCTTGATTCAAAGCCTTCGTACTCGTCGTATTGCACTTCAAAAGAGCCTACGTTTACATGCCCGTTATCAAAGCCAATATTTTTACGGGCGAAGTAAGAGTCGTTAAATCCGGTTACCCGGTTATGGTAGTGCAGAAAATCATGATAGAACTCTGAGTTGGTATCGTGCCAGAGTTTGTAGTTACAGGGAATGATGGCCTTGTGATAGTGGAAGACCTCCAGAGGCTCTGAGTCTAGAGACTTTTGCATGCAGTCGAATGCACCTCCTGCCCATTCTTCGACAGACTGCTCAATCTTATCGTTCAGGCTTACCCAAACAAACCCGCCGTATTTCACCTCACAGCGCAATCGACGCAGGCCCACATCTTTGCATTCAAGGCGGTCCTGATAACCCTCAGATGCCCGCGAGATATGCGCACAGTTTCCCTTCATATCGAACTGCCAAGCATGAAACATGCAGGTTATGTGCTTAGGCGCTCCAGAAGGCGCTGCTTCTTCGAATGATCCAGACGGTCGATTTTCGAGCATGTTTCCGCGATGAGGGCAAACATTCAAAAACGCGCGAATCTGGTTATCGGCACCACGGACAACCATGACAGGCTCACGAGCAACAGTCATTGTTCGGAAGGAATAGGGGTCAGGAAGTTCTGATTCATGACAGACCGGCATCCATACCTTGCGAAAGATTTTTGTGATTTCTTCCTCAAAAATCTCTCGGTCCGAATAAATCCGACTGTCAACATATTCTCCCGAGGAAAGTTTTCCAGGGACCGTTTCCCACTGTTTAGCATTTCTGGCTGGCATAGTGATTCGCTCCTTTGCGATTTCTCGGACAGCGATTGGAATTCGCCTCATTCCACGCGGTCGTTCTCTTACCGTGGTTCTTCTTTCCTAAGGCCGGACGATAAGATTAAAAGGCTACAGATTTGATTTGTAAAATCATTCAAATCAATAATTTAATAGGCGGAAGAAATCAGTATTCAAAAATCCGACTAACTCGTTAAAAATCCGGTTTTTTAGGGTCCTTAGCTACTAAATTTACCTCATTGCCCGTGTAGGCGGGGTGTGCGCCTGGAATTCAGTAACACCCCAAGATGACTCCCAGTCAGATAGCAACTGCGATCCAACCGGGAGTGGAATTATCCCTGGACTACTTCGCTTTCTTGGTGGTTTTCTTACGGGCAGAGGATTTAGCCTTTTTCTTGGCTGGCAAAGACGTCTTCTTTGCGACCTTCTTTTTACCCTTTTTACTG
>MDTB01006368.1_pt1 | contig 12112 bp, 15 predicted proteins | sample 811161 | NCBI WGS metagenome assembly MDTB01 (sample SAMN05326650, study PRJNA326480) | marine metagenome | isolation source: seawater | place: Mediterranean Sea | collected 2009 | reverse complement strand
TTTCAACATTTAATTTCATTAAAATTAAACTTCAGATCAGTCCAATGAATTAACACTTTTTTTCAACTTCACTCTATTCAACCAATATAATAATTATGGTAACTTAAAAGTATCGACTAGTCAAAAAAGAATGATGTAAAATAGTTGTTACCTTAATATGTAAAAATCAGTCATGTAATATTCAATCTAAAATTAGCGAACCTAATTTGAAAAAATAACCATACAAAATCGTCAAACTTGCTACAGCCAATGAAGCTCCAATTACTTCCATGTTGGCACTTGCAAACCCGGTACTGCCAAATATTGCTACGACACCAATTATAGAACCTAGCCATCCTGCTTTCACGGCACCGTCGCCAAATTTTGTTATGAAACTTTCAGCTCCTGCAGCGGCAACGGAATACAGAATTGCAATAACGAGGACAACAATAAATGAGGCAATATCGAAATATTGACCGATATTTCCTACTGTGAAAACTGTAACTATAACAAAAGCTACATATAAAATTGTACAAATTATTTTTTTTGTATTCATCTTAATCTCCCTTACTAACTAAAAAATTTTGTTTTGATCTGCGTTACAGCGGATAAATAACCTGACTAACAATGTCAATCTACCAATTTGCTTACTAACTCAATACGTTACTGCAAAATAATTGAATAAAGGTCGATTTTTCAATGCAAGCGATCAGTTATCTTTGGTCCAATTTTATCGATCAACGAAACGAATTATTATGATAAAATATCAAGTTGAATGCTTGTAAACTTTAAAAATTCAGGCACATCTTCTGAGGGTTGTTATAATTTCGTGATTGTCGCGGATCTTGAATGTGATATCATTAATTTTATTGTGAGGTGAAATCCTGCGTGGTAATGAATTTCAGTATAATCTTGCTTATTAATCTACTCTCGCCAAAATGGCACCATTGAGTTCCAAACACCATCTTTTAAAAATCGATGATATAAAGCGGCTGAAACATGAATTGCAACGAGCCAATACATAACCGGAATTCCAAATTCATGAACAGTGATTATAAACTCGATTAAAATACCGCTTTCGAAGCCCATTTTAAACAGGGCGCCGATAATCATCCCAGTTATAGCGATTAAACCAAGCGTTACGTACATGCCTAAATGCACCAGCTTTGCTGCTAATTTTTGAGCTTGGCTTGAATTTTCAGGTATAGAAGTCTCTTGAGTCTTTCTCATGTAAAAATAACGGACTGTCAAAAGGCCAATAAATGCAGAGGCAAATAAAAATTCAAATCGTAAAAACGAAGGATCCTTCAATTGATCTAGGTCTTCGACTGCTTTAAATATTCCATAGGCAAAGAAAATTACAAAACCCCAATGAAAAATTTTTGCAGTTAAACTATATTTCGCTTCATTATTTTTCATTTTTGCCAAACCATGAACAGCACTTCCTCGTTACAGCTGCATTGCAAATCAATTTATTGTAAATGTAAAGCTTGTTTTTATGTGTACGCGACTAATTTTTCGATGAGGCAGCGAATATGTTGTAATTCGTTGTTAAATAAAACTATATCTTCATTATCAGAAAAATTTTATAGTGACATAATTTTAATGGTAAAATAGTAAATCCATGTTTGTTCATGGATTAATTAAAAAATCCTCAACAATTGGTTATTAAACCAATATCCGATCATGTTTTTTCATCAACTTCAATCAATATATATCAAATTAGGGATTGCAAAATAAATCATTATAAAAATGTAACTTATCTGTTTTGTATCGTCTTTCAGCTCGTTGGAACACACAAGAAGCTAAATTTAAATTTCTTCGTTTCCCATCCTGATACATCAATTTCTCCATTTTTTAATTTTGACTCTCCTCCAGTAATTACCAATCTACTAGTGCGTCCAAACGGTAGATTAGCGACTTTATTATCGCCAAGCCGGAACACTTGACTCTCGCATTCTTTTCGGGTCAGCTGTTCGCTACTTTGTACTTGGATATAATTATTAGACCTATCTTGGTACATGAAAACTGTAACCAGCGTAAAAAGGGCTGAATTTGCATTGGCAGTTGAAAAGTAAACTAATGACAATAACGGAACCAGAATAACAAGTTTTTTTCATTTTAAAAATCCTTTTTACAGTATTCAATTAACTGAGTTTTTCTGAAGGGATGTAATATGAATAGTCGTGATTGAAACAATTGTTGCAACAATATTTGTTAGGGGGCTTATGATTAGAATTAATGATAAAATTAATTTAGACTCAAGTGAAATATTTGAAAGTTTTAACCGATCAACTGGTCCGGGAGGTCAGCGGGTTAATAAAGTAGAGACAAAAGTTGAACTCCGTTTCAATGCTATCGACTCAAAAAACCTTTCAAATGCTGTCAAGTCAAGATTAAAAGTCATTTCTGGGCGTAAGTGGACGCAGGATGGAGTAATAGTAATAACAGCAGAGAAACACCGGTCTCAAGCTATGAACCGAGCTTTAGCAAAACGGAAATTGATTGAGCTTGTCTCTAAAGCGCTATTAACGCCCACTTTTCGATTGCGATCTAAGCCAAGCATTTCTGTTAAAGTTCGCCGAGCAAGGGAAAAAATTAAAAGGAGCCACGTGAAGTTGCTTCGACGTCGTGTTAATACAGACTAATATTCTTAAAGTATTATTCTTATGTCAAACGGTTTGAATAAATGACTGTATAATTTTCACCGATAAAAAGTTTAAGAATTACAAAGAAAGAAACAGCCGGTTAGAAATATTTAGGTACGCTCAATTTTAAAAATATGATAACATATAAAAAAATGGCGTAAAAATAATTTGTAACGAAGGGATATCATGTTGAAAATTGTTATTTTAATTTTGTTGGCTCTGATAGTTTTTTTAGGTTGGAGAACTAAAAAAAGCATGTCAAAACTTGATAATATTTTTAATAAGGAGAATGAAGAGAACATGAAACAAATTAAGTCAGAGATCCAAAAGAAATTGGATAACAATAAAATTAAAAAGAAAAAATAAATGTATTGCTCATTGTATATTAATTAAAATTTGTACAAAATTTTGAAAAATGACATAAGCGTTAAACAAAAATTCCTCATGCACATTTTTGATATTTTAAATTGTCAATCTTGAATTTAAAAACCAGTCAGTTATCGTAAGAGGTGGTTAGAAATAAACATATCAACTTGGATAATTATCAAACTAAATATGGCAAATTACGATAACAAAAAACTTGTTAACAAACTTATGAGTACTATTAAAAATGATATTCTCCCACGTACTCAAACTGGTGTTAAAAACGGCAATAAAATTTTTGGTGCAGCTATTTTAGACAAATTAAGTTTGGATCTTATTATTGCTGAGACAAATGATGAGGTTAATAGTCCGCTTTTCCATGGAGAAATCGTTTGCTTAAATTCTTTCTTTTCGAAACGAAAAGACCTTGATGCTCGTAATCTGATATTTCTATCAACGCATGAACCATGTTCAATGTGTCTTTCGGCAATTACGTGGGCAGGTTTCAATGAAATCTACTTTTTCTTTAGCCATGAGGATTCTCGTGATGACTTCAATATTCCATATGATTTGTTGATTTTAAAAGAGTTATTCAATCTTGAGCCTGGAAGTTACAACAAAAATAATGCGTTTTTTACCTGTAAATCTATATTTAGCTTAATCAATCAGTTAGAGCCCACAAAATTAACCAAAGCCATGTTAAAGGTAAAAGAGCTAAAACATGACTATCATCAGCTATCTTTGTTTTACCAGCAAAATAAAGAAAAAAATTCTATTCCTTTAAAATGACTCATTTCAATTTACGTCACCTTTTTAATGATAAATTTAGTTTTTTTTAAACTTATTAAGTTTTACCCCGCTTGTTTAATTCGGTTTAATTTTTTTTCCCTTAGGCTTTTTTCTGTTTTAAAAAAAGGGCTTTTAATTTTCTATTTAGAATTTTCTTGCAATGTATAAGTTTTCAAGGCATTAAGGCGTCGCGACGTTTACTCTATCGACTACACTGTCTCCTAAAAACGGCTTCAGTCTCTCGATCAAGGAATGACTGAGCTATACTGCGGCAATGGTGCAGGCAGTTAATTTAAAAGGAGAAGAATAATGGCAAGTGGAACTGTGAAATGGTTTAATGGTAACAAGGGGTATGGATTTATAGCTCCCGAAGGTGGAAAGAAAGACGTTTTTGTTCATATTACCGCGTTACAAGCTGCTGGACTTGACGGCTTAGATGATGGTCAAGCAGTAACTTTTGAAATTGAAGTGGCTAGTGATGGACGCGAATCGGCAACCAATATCCAACTGGCTTAAAGTCACAAAAAATGTTTTAGTTAGCTCGTTCGATGAAAGTCGAACGGGCTTTTTTTGTGTTAATTATTTTATTGTAAAGCTAAACAAAATTTAAATTTTAGACGTTATAGTCGGATGGAGTTTTTAAACAAACTTGATCTTAGAAAAAGGGATTTTATATGGCTTTTGATCCTAAAACAGTATTTGGACTTTGCAATGTTTTGAACAGGCATGCAAAACAAATTAATTTAAAAACTTCTTTAGAACAATCATCTCAGCACCAGATTGAGCAATGGGCTAAACGAATGGATTTAACCTATCGAGATAGTGCAAGAAATTGGCATTATATTTTAAGTGAACCTCTTAAAGTAGTTAATAACTTGAAAATGATAGAAAATCTTTCTTCCGCCTTAGTAACTGAGTTATATGCAGTGGAGCCTGGAATTCAAAAGCAATTGTCAAAAGGTCTTTGCCAAGACGGTTACGTAAAATTTCGTCAAATGATTAGGGAACAGTTAGACCAATTGAAAGATTCAATAAATAACGTTAAATTATTTTTTGATGACGGATTAAATTTAATTATTTTGCCGGAGTCCATTGCAGCAGTTGATGCCGTGATCGACGTTTGGCGATCATCTGAAAAAAATATGCAAGTACCCGAAACAATAAAAAATAATGTTGCTTTAAAAAATTTTACAGATGATTGTTTCGAAATTTTTAATGTTGATTCGGACACTGAAATTTCTTATCGACATTGGTATGAACTCAATCAATGATAATTAGCCTGTTTAAAACATTTAACTCTCTAGCTTATACTGTTTCATAGTTCAGAATAATAAACCATTTTTAATTTTTTTAATTTTTTTGTGTCTTCTTTGTGTATAACAAATATATTATTTGTATTTGAGTGAAAATATGAATTTCGTTTCATGCGCTAGACGACGGCTATTACTGCGGTGCGATATCGAGATACTGGTTTGAAAGTTTGGAATAGTGAATATATTGAAAGTAACTGGGTCAACTTGGAAGGATAGGATATGCGGTTTGCTAATTGGACTTATCCAACTGACATAAGATTTGGAGAAGGACGAGTTAAAGAGTTGGAGGAAGTGTGTGAAACACAAAATATTTCGCGTCCTCTTTTTGTTACTGACTCTAACCTTTTACAACTTGAGACTACCCAAGAAGTTATACAATCAATATCTAAAAACCGCCCCTGTGCAGTTTTTAGCGAAGTCGACGTTAATCCAACCGAGAAAAACTTAAATATTGGATTAGACCTTTTTAGATCGGGTAAGCATGATGGTGTGGTAGCTTTCGGTGGCGGATCAAGTTTAGATATTGGAAAGTTGATTGCTTTTATGTCCGTTCAAACAAGGAGCGTGTGGGATTTTGAAGACATCAGTGACTGGTGGAAACGAGCTATTTTGAAAAATATTAGTCCAATTGTAGCAGTACCAACAACCTCTGGTACAGGTTCTGAGGTTGGACGGGCGTCAGTACTTACTAATGAAACCCTAAAAGAAAAAAAAATAATTTTTCATCCAAAAATTCTTCCTGCCTCAGTAATATGTGATCCAATTTTAACCAAAAGTATGCCCCAGAATATTACTGCTGGTACAGGCCTTGATGCGTTAGCGCATTGCGTTGAAGCGTATTGTGCACCGTCATTTCATCCAATGAGTCATGGTATTGCACTAGAGGGTATCAAACTTGTGAAAGAAAATTTATTGCTGGCGTTTCAGAATGGTTCTGATATCGTCGCGCGCTCTGAAATGATGGCTGCCGCGCTCATGGGAGCGGTGGCGTTTCAAAAAGGTCTTGGCGCCGTTCACGCGCTATCACATCCTATAGGCGCGATTTACAACACTCACCACGGATTGACTAACGCTGTTCTTCTTCCACACGTTTTGAATTTTAATAAGGATAAAGTAGCTAACAAAATTAATTGTTTGGCTTCTTATCTAGATATAGTTGATGGTTTTGATGGTTTTATTGCATTTATCAATGGCTTAAATATAGCGCTTGATGTCCCGAAGGGTCTATCTGAACTTGGAGTGCTAGAAGAAGACATAAAATTGATCGTTGAGGGCGCTTTGAAGGATCCTAGCAAAGATGGAAATCCTGAAGAGCTTAATAATAAAAATCTGACGGATATTTTAATTGGGGCAATGTAAAAATAAAATCAGGAGATGTTTCATTGTATTCTTCGTTTGGTTATAATGGGGGAATTACCGCACCACAAAAGACTGCTACGCTGGCAGGTTACGATATACTTAAAGATGGTGGCACAGCAATTGAGGCTATGGTTGCTGCCGCTGCTACCATAGCGGTAACATACCCTCATATGAATGGAGTAGGGGGAGACGCTTTTTGGTTAATAAAAAAAGATAATCAAGAACCTATCGGCATTAGTGGATGCGGTAGTGCTGCCGCTAATTCGTCAATTGATTGGTACGAAGAGAGAGGAATTTCAGAACAGATACCCAGTCGAGGGGGGTTGTCGTGCGTCACTGTTCCCGGAGCAGTGGCAAGCTGGGCAAAAGCGTTATCCTTAGTTGCCAAGCCTATGTCGATATTAGATCTTTTGTCAAATTCAATTGCATACGCCAAGAACGGTTTTTCAGTAACTGCGAACCAATCTGAATGTTCTATAAGTAAGTGCCAGGAGCTTAAAGAGATTAACGGTTTTTCTCAAGCATTTTTAGTTAACAAGCTGGCTCCTGAAACGGGATTTTTATTGAAACAAAAGGCTCTTCAAAGGACATTGGAAACTTTGGTTAATGATGGACTTAAAAGTTTTTATCATGGTGAAATTGGCGACCTGCATGCGAACTATCTATCATCGAATGGTAGTCCACTGTCCTTTAATGATTTTAAAAATTTTGACGCAGAGTTCGTTAAGCCAATAAATGCCAAAATATCGAAAGGTCAGTTATACAATTTACCTGCTCCAACTCAAGGTATCAGTTCAATTATGATTCTTGCTCTGTATGACAAGTTGAAAAACTTAAATGTTGATAGCTTTGAGCACATTCATGCGTTAATTGAGATTACGAAACGCGTTTTTATACAGCGCAACAGAGAGTTAGGAGATCCAAAATATATGACCTGCTCTGAGAGAAATTGGCTTAAAGACGATGTTTTGAATTCTATATTGAATGGAATTGATTTTTCTAGTTCCATGCCATGGCCTTATTGTCCAAAAAAAGGTGATACAATTTGGATGGGTGCAATTGATAAAGAGGGTACCGCAGTCAGCTTTATTCAAAGTTTATTCTGGGAGTTTGGTTCTGGATTAGTTTGTCCCGAGACAGGTGTCTGCTTTCAAAACAGAGGAGCGAGCTTTTCGCTTAAAACAGGTCCAAATAAGTTGTTGCCAGGAAAAAAGCCTTTTCATACATTGAACCCTGCACTTGCGATCTTAAAAGATGGTCGACGAATGGTTTATGGGACTATGGGAGGAGACGGTCAACCTCAAACGCAGTCAGCTATTTTTTCTAGGTATGTTTATTTTAATCACAATTTACAACAATCCATTTCGTTACCGCGATGGCTACTTGGAAAGACATGGGGTGAGACTGGTACGTCACTAAAATTGGAGACAAGGTTTGAAGAACAAATTGTAAAAAAATTGAAATTAATAGGACATGAGGTTGAAATGTTAACTGATTACTCCGATTTGGTTGGCCATGCAGGTGCTTTAGTTTTAAATCATAAAGGTTTAATTGAAGGTGCATTCGATCCCAGGTCAGATGGATCTGCTTTAGTTTTTTAATTCCGAGCATTAATTAAAATAATTAAAACATCCAGCTAAATTAGCACGTTGTTTTATTAAAGATAAGACGCAGTCAATTGTTGGCGTTTTAACATCAACAATTCGTCCTAGTTCTTGAACTGAGCTTACAATAGCATCAATTTCCATGGAACGACCCAGCTCTAGATCTTGAAGCATTGAGGTTTTGTGATCGCCAACTGCTTCAGCTCCTGCAATTCGTTTGGCAATAGAAATTGGAAATTTAACATCTAAAACTTCTGCAATTTTCTTGGCTTCTTCCATCATATTTTCAACTAAAGAACGGGTTTCATTATTTTCGCAGATTTGTTTTAACGTTGCCCCTGTCAATGCGGAAATTGGATTAAATGCTAGATTGCCCCAAAGTTTTATCCACAGTTCGTTTCTAATTTTTTTAGTTATTGGCGCTTTAAATCCAGCATCCATTAATATTTTTGATAATTTTTCGATACGGGCCGTTCTTTGACCGTTTGGTTCCCCCAACGAAAAGCGACTCCCGTTGAGGTGCTTAATTACACCGGGTGATTTGATTTCACAGGCGGGGTAAACAATAGTGCCTATAATTGACTCATATGGCATGGCTTTTTCCAAAATTTTCTTTGGATCTAAAGATGATAAATGAGTATTTTCCCACCTATTTCCAATTCCAAAAAAATACCAGTGTGGTAATCCATTCATAGCAGGGATCATTATCGCACCTTCATCTGACAGTTTTTTTAAGTCTGTTTTTAATGAATATACACTTGTTGCTTTTACAGTTACAAAGACATAATCTTGAGGTTCATTAGGTATTGTCTCGTCAGCTTTTAAACTGACCACTAATTCATCGTTTGAAGTCACGAGTTTCAATCCATTTTCTTTTATTGCTTTTAGGTGAGGTCCTCGCGCAACAATCGATACATCGTGTCCAGATTTTTTGAGTTTTACTGCTAAGTAGCCACCAATCGCACCTGCTCCAACAATACAAATCTTCATTCAATTATTCCTAATTTTTTAGCCAAACCAATTCTTTGTATTTTTCCTGTTGAGCCTTTTGGAATTTCTTTCATAAAAATGACAGTTCGTGGAATTTTGAAGGCTGCTATTTTTCCTCTTAAATATTCTTTAATATCAGACTTTGTAGTCTTGTCTGGGTCAATTAATACTAAAGCCGCGCCTACATCCTCTCCAAGTTTTGCGTGTGGTATTGAAAATGTTATCACCTGTGCAACATTTGGATGATTCATAATTATTTCATCTACTTCATGAGGCGAAACTTTTTCACCACCGCGATTAATTATTTCTTTTAAGCGTCCTTTGATGGTTAAGAAACCGTCATCATCAATTGAACCTTGATCCCCCGTTTTAAACCAACCATTAGAAAAATTTTCTCTGTTAGCTTGAGCGTTACTTCTGTAACCGGTCATCACATTGGCACCTTTGATAGCTATTTCGCCAATTTGGTTAGCACCGACTAACTGGCCTTCGTTTGAAAGTATACCGATAATTGGTCCAGCTGGCAGCCCTACTGTTCCGGGCTTTCTGCGCAAAGGTGGTAAAGGGTTAGAAGTCATTTGATGTGATGCTTCTGTCATACCGTATGCCTCTATGACCGGACAATTGAATTCTAATTCTAATTTTTTTAAAACACTGACTGGTAAAGATGCGGATGATGATCTTATAAATTTTAATTTTATCTGTTTTATTATCTCCTTATTTCGTTTTGCTCGATCCAATATTGCCTGATGCATTGTGGGGACTGCTGAAAACCACGTTGGTTTTGCGTCATTTAGCATATTAAAAAATTTGAGCGCGTCAAAACCTGTGGAACAATATATTGATCCACCAGATTCTAATGTAGTGAGAACTCCTGCTACGAGTCCGTGAATGTGGAAAAGTGGCATAATATTTAAATAACGATCTCGATCATTTAATTTTAAAGTGCGTGCAATATTCCTTGCTGAAACGCTAATATTGTCTGATGTCAGTGGAACTATTTTGGGTCGTGAGGTAGTTCCAGAGGTATGTAAGACAAGGCTGACATCGTTAGCTTGATTATAAGTAGCAGCAGCCCTATTTAATATTTTTCCTTTGTGTGCCAGCGTTATGTCACCCGGCAGCTCGCCAGATCGAATTTCTATTATTTTTATCGTTAATTCTTGGGCGGCTTTTATTGCGTCGGTTGGAGTATTTTCCATAATTATCAATAATTTAGCATCAAGATCTTGGAGATAATATTTGAATTCCTCTTTAGTGTAAGCTGGGTTCAAGGGCGCTGCAGTGGCAAAACTTGCCACAGAAATAAAAATAGAAGCCGCTATTGGACCGTTTGGCGTTACTATACCAACGGTATTACTCGGACCAATTCCAAAAGATGCCAATTGTTCTCCAACTCGTAATACGGTTGATCGCAAATTTTCGTACGAGAGTGATCCTCCGTTGCTCTCAATGGCATTGCCTTTACCTTTACCAAGTAGTTGCATTAACGGATATTTTTTGTCATTTAGAACCATTTAATATCGCTTACTTTTGAATTAAAATTGTAAAATTGATTTTATAACGTTAATAATATTTATGTGAACTTACACCGCTACTAAGAGGGTGTAAAATATTTATTTGAATAATTTCAAAGATCGTTTGCGGTTGATAAAATTTATTAAAATCAGGATGAAATATTATGAAAACTGTTGGCATTTTGGGTGGTATGGGACCGGAAGCGACTGTTTTACTAATGCAAAAGATAATAGCAGGTGTTAAGGCAGAGGATGATAGACATCACATACCAATGATTATCCATCAGAATACGCAAGTTCCAAGCCGAATAAAAAGGCTTATTGAAGGAAACGGCGATGATCCGGGCCCAATTCTTAAACAGATGGCTCTGGATTTGCAAAATATGAAATGTGATTTTTTGGCTATGCCTTGTAATACTGCGCATTATTATCATCGAAATATTTCTGAATGTATTAACGTACCACTACTTGATATGATTGAATTGTCTTCACAAAAATTGTTCAAGCTCAATTTATTGAAAATAGGAATTTTAGCGTCACCAGCAGTTAAAAAAATTGGCGTGTTTGACAAGAGTTTTAAAAAATTTGGCCTTGAAGGTAATTTTCCAACAATTGATAGAAATATGTTGAAAATAATTCAATGTGTAAAAAAAGGTCAAATCAATAACGATATTATTGATTTATTTAAGTGCCAAGTTTTTGAGTTGGTTGATTTAAAGTGCGATGGTATTCTTATTGCCTGTACCGAGCTGTCTTTGTTGAGAAAATATGTACCAAACTCTATACCTTGTTTGGATAGTCTTGACTGTCTTGCTGACAATGTTATTGAAAATGCTATTAAAAATTAATTGTATGTATGTAAATAAAAATTATGGATATGAATTTTTTTTATTATATTGAACTTTATAAATGTAAGTTAGTTCCAAAGGTTATGTTCCTTATATTTTTTGGTTTTCCCTCTCTTTGCTTTGGTGATAATTTTTTGTGCAGACCTTGGTCCAACGTCGAAACTGGTAATGATATTGGTGCAAGTTTTACGTCTAAGATTGAAAGTGGCTCTATTTTTTTTATTGGTGAAAACAACCCTGTGGCTATTGCTCAATTAATTTACTCTCACCCGCTCTATGATATTTTTTTAGCTGCCTCTGGAGAAATCGTAACTGCCGGTCTAGAAGGAAAAAGGATTAGAATAAATGTATATTTTCCAAACAATAAGGTGAAGTATTTTGTCACTACTAGCTGTAGTCGAGTCTGAGATGAACCGTAGTTTTTACTTTGGCTTTTTTTTTGCTGTGATAGAAATCATATCGACCATGCCTTTGTTTGCTATTGAAAATCATGAGCAAATAGATATTATCGAACGACAAGATCATAAAAAGAAGATATCAGTAAAAAATCTTACTGAAGGTTCTGAGGGGCTACTCAAAAATTATAGGACTTTCAGCTTTTATTTAAAAGGTAATTTAATCTTTTGTCATATTTCCAAGGATGGGACTGACCCAAAAGTAATTTGTCATTAAAAATAATTTAACTTTATAATTGTCTTATAA
>MDTB01087725.1_pt1 | contig 12113 bp, 13 predicted proteins | sample 811161 | NCBI WGS metagenome assembly MDTB01 (sample SAMN05326650, study PRJNA326480) | marine metagenome | isolation source: seawater | place: Mediterranean Sea | collected 2009 | reverse complement strand
TTAATACTTATATTTACTATTTTCCCTAAATTCAACGGATTAAAGACCTCTTCAATGTGTTCTTGTGTAATATGTAGTTTAACTTTTGGAATACACAATATAGTGTCACTCATATATATATTTAGTTATGAAGGATAATATATTTTCAATTTATATAAAGAATATACCATAAATTGAAACAAATTAAATAAACAACAACATATCACAATAACCATGCTTCAAGTAAGCGGTGCAATTCAAGTGCTTTGCGAGTTAGAAGAGGCAATGTTACGCAAAGGAGAAGCGTTTCGTTCTCGCGCCTATCAACGTGCTGCTCATGTTTTGATGAAGTATGGAAAAAAAGAAATAGCATTAACATCCATCCAATCAGAGTCAGGAATAGGTGATACAATATATACAAAACTGTGTGAATATCAAAAAACGGGTAAGATCTGTGCGTTGGAGCGAGAAAAGCAATCCCCTTTGCTTGTGTTGACCAATGTCTACGGCATTGGTCCAAAAAAAGCAAAGGAGCTTATAGATATGGGAATAGATACAATAAATAAATTACGTCAGACCCCTAGCATTTTAAATGACAAGCAAAAAATAGGTCTTCAATACTATGAAGCACTTCAAAAAAGAATACCGCGAGACGAAATACTGCGTTATCAAAGCATTTTAAAACAAATGTTAACCCCTTATGAATTTGATATAGTAGGAAGTTTTCGTCGTGGTGCCCAAAACTCGGGGGATATTGATGTTATTTTAAAAAATGCTCCACTTGAACCATTGATGCAACGTCTTGTAGAAGAAAATCTTATAACCGAAATACTATCACTTGGAAAGCATAAGTGTTTATGCATTACAAGGTTAGGTAACGGACCCTATTGCCGGGTTGATTTCTTAACTACTACGGTAGAAGAATATCCGTTTTCACTATTATATTTCACAGGTAGCAAAGTGTTTAATACATTAATGCGTGGTCGTGCCGTATCACTAGGATACACAATGAATGAACACGGGATAACTACAAAAACAAAGGTAAAGGTTGGTCAGAAATTTAACACAGAAAAAGATATCTTTGATTTTCTGGGTATAGAGTATCGCGATCCTTGTCGTCGCACTGACATACGTGAATATATTATTAATTATAACTATGAATTTAACCAGTTTACAAGTGGTTGTGGATGGGATATTAACCATACTTCTAAACAAACTCTTGAAAATATGATTAGTTATTGCGAAGATCTTTATCATAACGGATATGAGTCTCCTTTAACAGATAGTCAATATGATATGCTTCGTGAAAATTATCAAACAAAATATCCTGATGAACAAATGGTTATTGGTGCAGATGTAAAAAAAGACAAAATAAAATTACCGTATCCAATGGCGTCTATGGATAAAATCAAACAAGATTCAGATGCTCTTCCAAAATGGATGAAGCAATATACAGGACCATATGATTTATCTTGTAAACTAGACGGAGTAAGCGCATTGTTTTATAACGAGAACTCAGTTCCTAAATTGTATACAAGAGGTAACGGTGTAGAAGGTCAGGACATTTCGCATTTGATTCCTTATTTACGGTTGCCGTTAAAAAATAAGTGTACATTGCGTGGAGAATTAATATTGTCAAAGTCAGTGTTTCAAGAAAAATATACTAAAAAGGCCGCAAATGCGCGTAATTTAGTATCAGGTTGGGTAAACCGTAAAATCGCATCACCAGAAGTATGGCGTGATTTGTCATTTGTAGCATATGAAATGATTTATCCTGAAACATCACCAATCGATCAAAAAAAACTGTTAAATAAAATGGATGTGGAGTGTGTGCAATGTTATCAAAGCAACGGTTTGGATACTACTATATTAAGTAATTTGTTAGTAGAATTACGTGATAAATATATGTATGAAATAGATGGTATTATTGTTCGTGAAAACAAGTATGTAAATCCAGAAAATACAAATCCAAAAAATGCATTTGCCTTTAAAATGATTCTTGCAGATCAAGTAGTGGAAACCAGAGTATTAGAAGTAGAGTGGAACGCCAGTAAAGATGGTTATCTTAAACCAACTATTAAAGTTGAGACGTGTTCTGTTGGTGGCGTAACCATACAAAGAGCCACTGGTTTTAACGGAAAATTTATACAAGATCATGGGATAGGACCAGGAGCAGTGGTATTATTGATACGTAGTGGAGATGTTATACCACATATAAGCAAAGTATTGCAAAGTGTTACACCTCAACTACCTACTATTCCACACAAATGGACCGAAACCGGTGTAGATATAGTATTAGAAAATGCGAGCAAGGATTTACAAGTAGTAACAAAACAGTTGTTGGCATTCTTTCAAGGCATGGAAGTGCAAGGTGTTGGTCCGGGCATTATAAGTAGGTTTGTAGATAGTGGTTATGATACCATAGAGAAAATATTAGCAATGAAAGTAGAAGACATTACAGAGATGGATGGATTTCAAGAAAAATCGGCAAATAAGGTGTATGTCAGTATTCATCAACAAATCAAAACCGTGCCTCTTGCTAAATTATTGGGGAAAACCACTATATTTGGTCGTGGTTTTGGAGAAAAACGTATTCAAAGTATTTTAGATGTATATCCTTCTATATTTGTGACTATCGAAGCAAAGCCAATTCTTTTAGAAAAAATCAGTGGTATATCAGGCTTTTCAAATAAGACGGCGTCTGCTTTTGTAGATAATATACACCGTGTTCAAGGCTTCCTAGATACTTTACATCGTAGTTACACGGAAACATCGACAATTAAAAATACTCCCTCACAAGCCTATAGTCATGAATTATCAGGAAAAAAAGTAGTGTTTTCAGGTGTGCGTGACAAAATGCTTGTAGAGAAAATGGCGACCTATGATATACAAGTAGTAGATCAAGTTACAAAAGATACTTCTTTATTGATAGTAAAGGATAAAAACGATATTACAAGTAAAATAACTAAAGCAAATAAATATAATATTCCAATTCTAACTATAGAGGAGTTTCATTTATAAAAGGCTGTTATAAACCGTGTTACGTATTTTTTGCACAGTTGTTATTTTAGGATATTTAGTTCCTAGTATATTTTGGTGATATTTTGATAAAATTTCACTATATTCATCGGTTAGATATTTAGGATTTTCTTCTTTCCATTGCTTAAATATCTTTAAAATTTTAGACTGTTGTATATCTATACATAGTTCGAAATCTTTATTTTCCATTTGAGTCCATTTACCATCTACATATATAAATAATTGGTATTTTTTATTAGGGTTAAATACAATAGGAGGATCAGTGGATTGTTCAATCAAGGAGCATAGCATTATTGACATCCCTTGAATATATCCCTGACTAAAGATTTGTTCCATATTTTCTTGAGTAGGTTCAAGTGTTTTTATCCAATCACTATAGTTAATACTTGGATTATGATAAGTTATATGTGTTGCCATATTAACTTTATGTTTTGAATTTTTTGATTCAAGAATAGCAACCCTTTCTTCAAGATCCGTTAATTTTTTCAAAAGCATTTCCATATTAGTCATAACTACTTTATATATAATTTGTATTTTATAATTCAATTTGTAAAAAATACAATGTTATAGTACTATAAATGGCTTACATACCAATTAGATGCTATTCTTGTAATGTAATGAGATGCAAAACAATAGATTGTGTTGAAAAAGAACCAGTTTTTAAACGTATTAACGGACAAGTTCGTCAGTCTAGTTCTCAACGACTTACACGTTTAGCAGCATCACAGGTAGGTATATATTATTGTGATTCTTGTGCTGGTTTAGAGTGGAATCAATCTAGTGATCGTAAATTACCGGGCGGAAGGGGTGTTCATATGGGTATGAATCTGGGACGTCCGGGAGGAGGTGTTACCGAATCAATTAATTCAGGAGTAGACATTAAGCATAATAGTTATGCACGTAGAATACGTAAATTACAAGCAAAAGTATTATCTAACTAATATAAAAGATGTCATTCAGTATGAAAATGGGCAGTGATAGATTTGATCGTATTAAAATATTACAAATGGAAAAATTCCGTAATGAAAAATTACGAAAGACGGGTGTTCAACATAACAAACAACCGGGGCAATCTACTTTTACAAAGACTAAAGTAAATGCAACGCAAGCAAATGCTGCATTAAATTATCTTCAATGTCCGTATTGTAACCAACAAATATTAACTAATAATCTTCAACATCATATTAGTTTTTGTAGAGTTGCATTTAAAACTAATTCAAAAGGAAAATGCACTGCGTGTGAATTATTTAGAAAGAAATAATACCGTAAAGAGTGTGCTTATTTCTTTTTTTTGTTATTTTTTTTGTTATTTTTCTTAGAGTCTGCGGTAGATTTCGAGTCTGTGGTAGATTCCGAGTCTGTGGTAGATTCCGAGTCTGCGGTAGATTCCGAGTCTGTGGAGGAATCAGAGTCTGTGGAGGAGTCCGTGTCGCTGTCGGTATCGCCATATGCAGTGCTATATTCAAAATTTTCTTTACATGATGTGTTAATAAGATAAACTACGCCGATAAATAGTGTAAAAAGAATGGATCTTGAAATACATTTAAAATAAGACAAACCTAAATCGTAGCGTAAACAGATAAAAAACAATACACATAAAAAAAATAATTGTAAAAATAAATCCATGTTATATGTTATATATATATAAAGTTTATATCTTAAAACTCAACAAAAGTAACGCTATTATAAAATTCCATCCAATTATCGGGTGGTTGCTTTGTTCCTCCATCATAATTTATTGCTAGATGATTATCCAATAACCACTGATTTACAGATTTACCATTATAATATACGTCCGCCAATAAACGTCCATATTTTTCCATACTTACATTTTTAAAATGCACGGTTTTACCCATCAATAGGTCACTAACCTTTTGTTTAGCAATTTGAGAACATTCTTTTTCAATTGCGTTTTTTGTTTTTAATTCTGGACAGTCTATACCATTTAGTCTAACTGATATTTTGTATAATTTTGATTTCTTATAAGGTAATTTAAATTGCACGGTAATTGTATCGCCATCATATACTTTAATAACTTTACCTTGTGTAATAGGAATGACAAAAGGTGTTGGTTGTTCATTAGTTCGATTTTGTATACTGCGTCGGTATGTATGAAAGGTAAAACAGCAATAGATACAAGAAGACATATAGTATAGAATAGAATGTTTTTTAAAAATTTCAATTTATTCTTTTGTAAATATATATGACTTTTAAAAATAAATTTAATAAACTTACTAAGAATCCTGAAGAATATATTGCAAAACGTTTATCTAAAATGCACATTTCGTGTTATCGTATTATTTTTTTTGATTCGATATTATGGACACTATTTATATTATTTTATGTAGGACATTTTATCTACACTAAACAATTTACAAATTTTGAAGATAAACATGAGGTATATGAAGAAATATTAAATTATAAAGATACTATTATTTTTGTAGTAATATGTTTAGCTATAATACTTTACTTACATTTCTTTTTTTTATATAAAAATTGAAAGTTCTATATAGTATTTTATTTTAATTCAGCATGGTTTTACCAAAACCTATTCTTATGACTACGCGTTATAATAGTGAAACATGGTTACAATATATGAATTGGCGTAAAAAATATAACTTGAAAAATTCATATTACTATAGTTGTCCGTTTCCTATATCTAATACAATATGTATAGACAGCACGTTATATATATTAGAAATGCATAATTCATTAAATAAAATAATGGGAATGGGTGTTGTTATATTACAAGAGCAGAATATGAAAAAGTATAAAATATATGATAATGATTGTTTTAATAGATATCATTATCATTCAACATTATACATTACTCGCGATATGTTATCAAAAGATTCACTGCTTTTAGAAAATGGAATTTGGATTTCTATATTAGAGATTTTAGAATTAGTATGCTTTAAAGGTAAAAGACACTCTAAGCGTCATATGAATATAGCCAAAGTTCCCACAATATATTTCCAAGGTTCTATCATGAATAAAGTAATGGAATGTTTAAAACAAATTGTAAAAAAAAAAGAATATGAAAAAATAAAGTAATAAAAAAGTATATGAGTGATGATTCAGAAAATGAAGATTTTGATTTAAACACTGACCATTACACAATAGATGAATTATTAACGCTTTTTTCTTTAAAAACCAATTCTAGTAAAGAAGAAGTTATAAAAAATACTACTACTACAATTGAGTATGCTAAAGAGCGTAGTCAAATGGATTTAGTTCATTTTTATACAAAAGGACAAACAAAATTATACAGTTATTTTAACATTGCTAACAATGAAGATGATAGTACGATGGGAGAACTTGATCAAATGGGAGAAAACTATAATTACAATATTATATCAAAACCAGGACCAGATTATACTTCAACACCAACAGATTCTCGTTATGAATTAAGTTATATCCAAGGAGATAAAAATCCTGTATATAAAAATACCTATAACACCTTAGTAAATATTGATAGTAGTTTCAGAGATATTACATCTGAAAGCACTAGTAATTTTTTATCCACTCTTACATATACATTACCAAATGTAATTGAATATAGTGTTTACACTGTAGAAATTCCCTATTCTTGGTTTTTTTTTTCAAATAGTTACGGCAATACTGTTATCCTTGTAGATGATACAACAATTACGCTTCCTGATGGTAATTACACAATTACGCAATTGTTGTCTGCATTAAACGATCTGTTATCCATAAATTCATTTAGTTTAGTATTAAGTTTAAATACAGTAAATAACTATATAACCATACAAAATACCGGATCTGTAGATTATACTATTACTTTTTATGATTTATCTAACCCTGTATTTTTAAATTCTTTAAGTAATGTTAATTTAGGATGGAATCTTGGTTTTAGAACAATAAGGAAGAAATCTATAATCGTTGTATCTGCAAATTCAGATACGATTGCAGATTCCACTTATTATATATACGGTCCTAAATATCTATTATTACGAGTTAATGAATTTGCCCTTAATCGTAGTCCAAGTAATTTGATAGGAACTATGCATAAAGATAAAAAATGTGATTATCCTAGTTATTTGTCACGAGATTTAAAAAGAGTTCAAGCAGGAGATAATGCGACTAGTTTTCAAATAATAGATCCTGGATTACCCAAAAGACTTACAAAAGCAAAATTATATACTATCAATTCTATATTAGAAAATCGCAAAACAAATTCCAATCCATTAAAAAGTAGTATAGACAATAGCAGTGATATACTTATAAAAATACCTATACCAAATCAAGAAGATATAATTAATTCACCTAACAAAGTATACAGTGAAACTAGTGGATTCTTAAGTAATTTCAAACGAGATTTTTTTGGTAAAATAAATATATTAAAAATTAAAACACAACTTCTTGATGATAATGGAAGAGTGCTTAATATCAATAATCAAGATTGGTCTTATACTTTACTTGTAAAGCATATATATCAATTTTAAAATTGTATGGTTTGACCTATATGACTATACAAGTCTATGATATATTGTTGTTGTTCAGACATAATTTTTAATTGTTCTGCACGATATTTATCTATATTTGACTTTTGTTTATTATAATTTCTTTTCAATTTTTTTGCTAATCCTTTAAATACCGTTACCGCACTTTCCATTTTCGTATGTAAATTATCTTGACGTAACATAATTTCAAATATTGTAAATGCTAATCGTATATGATACATTTGATTACGTGTATGATGTAAATAAATGACCGGTTTTTCTCCTATAAATTCCATATGAAAATCGTCTTTAGCACAGATACCAGAATCCAAACTAATTAAAACTCCGCAATGAATATCTTTATTTTCTTCTAATACCATATCTCGGTGAAATTTTTCTATTTCAACCAATGGAACATTTTTATTATATTGTTTTGCTTCAACCATCATATTACAAGTGTCATTTTCTACTAAAAAATCCCCTCTTGCATCTTTATTATGAGTATCATGTATATTATATTTAGGAAATAACATATTTAGTTGATGAAATGTATACTCTTCCCCTTGTTGTCCTTTTATACTAGAATTTTCTTGCACACTAATATATTTTAATGTCTTGGATCGTTCTTCTTCTAATTTTGTTTCATATTGTGATCGCAAGTTTTCGATTTTGTTTTCCAATTCCACCTGATGCTGTTTTAATAATGTAACTTGCATATCATTTAATTGCTGTTGCATTAAATTACATTTTTCCTCTTTTTCCTTGCATTCGTGTTGATAAACGGCCAATGTGCGTTCTTTAACTTGTTGAGATACATCAGCAATTTCTTCTGAATGTTGAGTATTTAAAAGGGATAATTTATTTTTTAAAATACGAATTTCTTCTTGAAAATCATTATTATTCCATCCAGATACAATTTGTTTTGATTCGTGATAAAGTGTATATCCTAAAAAAATCATTTTGCTTTTAATTTCTGGTGTTTCTTTTAAAAATTGAACATAGATATCATTTGGTTCTACTTGAGTTTTCAATTCCATTTAATGCATTATAATGCATATAAATATTTATATTGTTATAGTAACTGTAAATAAAAAAATCAATCCTGATATGCCTACAAAATCTTGCTAAAATGGTTACTGTAGAATAATTTATTTTGCTATACCGCATTCGGAACAATAGTAATATCCGCGTTCATATACAGCAGGTGATTCATATACCCAACAATGCTGACAGTTTTTAACAATGTTTTCGCGAATAACAATTAATTCTTTTTCTAATGTAACAAGGTGTTGTTTATGCTTATCAATTTCTTCTTGTTTAATTTGATAAGCCATTTTTAATTTATCCGTAGAGTTATTTAATAGATTTTTCTCTTGTTTACAACTCATTAGTATAGAGCACTATTATTATTTAAATATTTTCTCTCATACCATTTCAATTTATATGTTATGCACTAAAAATATAATAAATATTTATAGTAAGTATTAAATGAATGATTATCAAATATATGTAATTAATTTGGAAAAAGATGTAGAAAAACTTGCACATTTCAATAAGCAAGTCAATGATAAGTTTACATATAAAAAAATAACCGGAATTGAACCTAAACAAGGTAATATATTCTTAAATAAAGGACAATTAGGATGTTTACGAAGTCATAGAGTTATTTTGGAAGATGCTATAAAAAATAATTATAAAAAGATACTAATATTTGAAGATGATGTAATTTTCAAAGATACGTGGGAAAATATACAAAAAAAAATAAACAGATTTCTACGTGCTAAACCACATTTACTTTATATGGGTTGTTCACAGCATAAATGGGAAAATATAAGATTACGACAATTTAGAAAAAAAAGACCAATCATACAAGATATACATATAAAAAAAGGTTTTTATAATCCATTATATTCATTTGGATCTTTTGCAATATTGATTGACAGTAGTATTTTCTATATTTTACTTCGAAAATATGTACAAGAACATAAACCAATAGATAATTACTTAGTTGAGTATCAAAATTCTCATAGACATAGGTGTATTGTTATGTATCCCAATAGTGTTATTGCAGATGTTAGTAGTAGTAATACTGGTGCTCCAAGAGATATGACTACTATGATGAAGATATTTAGATGGGACAAAGCATAAAGTTCCAAGCATCTTTACACATATCCTCTATAGTTTTAGTTGGTGCCCAATTAAACGTGTATTTCATTTTATCATTATTGCAATACGCTATGTCTCGATCTCCATTTCGTCTAGGTTTAAAAAGATAGGGAATTTTTACGTTGTTAACCTTCTCAAAGGTATGTATTAATTCTAATACAGTTGTCCCAATACCTGTTCCTATATTATATACAGAAAATCCTTCATTTTTTATATTTAAAGCATATAGATGTGCTTTCGCCAAATCACTAACATGGATAAAGTCACGCATACAAGTACCATCTTTAGTATTATAATCATTTCCGAATATTCTTACAGCATCATACTCTTTAAATAAGGTAGAACTAGTATTATGATTGATGGCTACACGAAGAATATAAGGCATTAGATTTGTAGGTATACCAATAGGATTTTCACATAGATTACCAGAAGAATGGGCACCAACTGGATTAAAATAACGTAAAATTACACATTGAAGATTGGGATTTGCTTTACATACATCTTGAAGTATAGTTTCACCCATATATTTAGTTTGTCCATAAGGACTGGTTATCCCAATACCGGTTAAACTATTTTCAATAAATGGTGACTTGGAGTTACCATATACAGTACAAGAACTAGAAAATACAATTTTGCATACATTAAATTTAATACATATATCTAATAGTTTAATAAGGCCATTAATATTATTATCGTAATAGGATAGAGGATTTTGGATAGATTCATTCACTGATTTATAAGCTGCAAAGTGTATAACATTTTCAATATGGTATTTTTTAAAAATTTCATTCATTTCGTCGGTGTTTAAAATATCTATTTGATAAAAAATAATTTCTTTTTCTACAAGAAGTTTGATTTTATTTAATACATCTAACTTGGAATTAGATAAATTATCTACTATAATAATAGATATTCCACATTGACATAGTTCGACTGCTGTATGTGATCCAATAAAACCTAAACCACCTGTAATCAATGTATAAGTCCCCTCTACTTTAGTAGCATTCATTACTTTATTATTAACAGATTCTTTAAGTTGTATCATATTTTTTAGTAAAGGATGTAAATATTTATTAGTTTTGATATCAAATACAATATTACATTTCCATTTATCTTTTTCTGCGTATTTACCCCAAGGTTGAGGAGGAAGACCACCTTTTTTATGGTTAATCTCATAAAAATGATATAAGTAATTATCAGTAGCATAATTTATTTTAGGATTTGTTATCGTATATGTATGTTGTGTATGTATATTAATGGTTTCTATGGGACCTAAACAATGAATACATTTTGCTCTAACTGGAATAGGATAGGGTTTGGTAATATTAATTTTATTTGAGGAAATTGACTTATTATTATAATAGAATTTACTAAACACATTTTTAAATATATAACTATGGTATTTAGATTTAATCATTTTTCTTAATGTTGTGTTTGAATGTAACAAATATTCATCTAAATCGCAAAAAATCATATACTTAGATGTTCCTTTACCATATCTATAAATCGCGTGATGTAGCTGCCCCAACTGTGCATGATGTAAAAAGTCGCATCTGCTGCTATCATTCCAATAACGAAAGTTCCATTCAATTAAAGTGACGTTTTTCTTTGTAACAAATAATTGTTTAATTTTATCTGTTATTGTTCCATTATAATACATATAAAAATGTTCAACACCTTGTATAGTATAATAGTTATAAAATAAGTCAAATAAATAATAATCATCTTTAAATAAAGTGGACAATGTTAATGTATAAGTAGATTTTGGTTGTAAATGTGTTACATTAATTTCTTTAACGTTATTTTTATACGTTATGGTTATAGTATTGTCATTAGAATTAAAATAATATATCAAAACAATAATTGGTTCTCTTTCAATTTTTAAAATTTTATTTTTCAACTTCAATTGTGTTCCTTTGTGAGTAATTTTAATATTATTTACCGTATCACATTTCTTATCATAAGCAGGAATTATTAAAAACAATTTATTATTTTTTTTAAAGACATCAAAATATAATAGTTTATAGTTTAATGATAATGAATTTGGATATTCTATGGGATCATCTTGTATATAGTTTTCGATATCACACATATATTATAGCACAAGTTTAAATAATCTTGGTTGTTTATTGATTTTTTTTATCAACAGTATATCATTCTTAAAATATTCTTGAATAAATTTATCTACATATATATCATTTTTCATTGCTTCTTTTTTTATTGGTTCTTCTTTTTTTATTGGTTCTTCTTTTTTTATTGGTTCTTCTTGTTCTTCTTGTTCTTCTTGTTCTTGTTCTTCTTGTTCTTCTTGTTCTTCTTGTTCTTCTTGTTCTTCTTGTTTTATTGGTTCTTCTTCTTGTTCTTGTTCTTCTTGTTCTTCTTGTTCTTCTTGTTTTATTGATTCTTCTTGTTTTATTGATTCTTCTTGTTTTATTGATTCTTCTTGTTTTATTGATTCTTCTTGTT
>MDTB01179388.1_pt1 | contig 12114 bp, 7 predicted proteins | sample 811161 | NCBI WGS metagenome assembly MDTB01 (sample SAMN05326650, study PRJNA326480) | marine metagenome | isolation source: seawater | place: Mediterranean Sea | collected 2009 | reverse complement strand
TCTGCTCCTACATCTAATCAAGTTCTAGCATGGGACGGTACATCTAAATTTGTTCCTGCAACAATTTCTAGAATTGCAAATGTGGTAGAAGATACTACTCCTCAGCTTGGTGGAAATCTTGATTTAAACGGTAATGCAATTACAAATACTTCTGGTGATATTACTATCACACCAACGGCTGATGTAGATTTTGGTTCAAACAAAATTAAGTATTCTAATATGTATTCAGTTGAAGGAGAGTTGCCTAGTGCATCAACATATCATGGAATGGTTGCTCATGTGCATGGGACAGGAGCGTTGTATTATGCACATGGAGGTGCATGGCATAAACTATTAACGGATATAAGTAATGGGCCTGTTACTAATTATTCTTCTCCTTCACCAACTTTGCTGTATACCATAAACACTGCTAGTTCTACAAACGGATATAGATTTACTGGGCCAGGAATAACTTCAACAGATAATAATCCAGTATTTAATTTATATCGTGGGTTTACATATATATTTGATAATTCATCTTTTAATTCAACAGAGCCGATGCAAATTAGAGAATCAAATGGTGGTGCTGCTGTAACAGCAGGAATAAGTGCTCCATCAACAGGAATAATAAAGTTCATAGTTCCAATGGTTCCGTCTGACACAACTTTAGTATATCAATCAACAGTAACGCCTGCAATGGTTGGAACAATTAATATTATTTAAAAAAGGTAACATAAAAAAATGTCAGCTATAGTCACAGAAAAATTTAGAATGCACAATGCAAAACAATTTAAAGAGTCATTCAATGAAACTGGTGCAAGTGGTAGTGAATCATTAGATTCAAACTATTATCTTTTTATTGGAAAAAATAATTCATACATTGATGGTGATAATTATGGTGTTGCCAATTCAGTAAGTGATAGTGTTCCTCCTGTTCCTCAAGATGATGTAACAACAGAAAGTTACAATTGGGATTCTATGTTGGCAGCAAAAAGAATTACAGAATCAGATGTTACTTTTGTTGCACCAAGAAGAAACTGGACAAACAATACAACCTATGACATGTATCAACATGATGTACGCCCTCCTTCTGGATTAGATACTGCTGGAAATCCTTCTACAAGTGGAGAAACAGCTCTTTGGACTTCTACTTATTTCTTTATTACATCTGAATATAAAGTATATAAAGTTTTAGATAATAAAGGTGGAATTGCATATAGTGGTGCCGAACCGTCTTCTACATCTAATACTCCTTTTGTTCAAGGTGGATATTATTTAAAATATATGTTTACTCTTTCAGTTAATCAGATAGATAAATTTTTAACCACAACATTTATTCCCGTGACAACAGACACTACGGTTTCAAATGCTGCTGTTGCAGGAAACATAGAAGTATTAAGAGTAACAGGAGGAACAGGATACACAAACGGAACTTACTATTCGCCTATTAATGGCGATGGTTCTAACGGGGTTGCAAAAATTGTTGTAAGTGGAGGTTCTATACAATCTTTTAGTTCAGGCTCTTCAACTAACACTGATATTCATGCTGCTGGAACTGGATATACCTATGGGTTTGTAGATTTAACTAATGTATATTCAGACTCTGCTTTAAGTTCTACAACTACTATTGGCTCAGGTACTAATGGTAAAGTTGAACCAATTATTCCACCAAGAGGTGGCCATGGTAAAGATGCAATAGATGAATTGGGAGCACATTTTGTAATGGTAAATGCAAAACTTCTCCAATCAGAGGGTGATGATATTACTGTGGCAAACGATTTTAGACAATTAGGTATTATGGTTGATCCATTTAATTATGGAACAACTACAGTATCTACTGAAACAACAAGGCGACAAACATATGCTTTATATATTGGTTCCCCTTCATCAACTAATTTTATACCAGACGAACAAATTACACAAACAACAACTGGAGCTGTAGGTAGAGTAGTAGAGTGGGATTCAGTAAATAATGTATTATATTATGTTCAAGAAAAACATCCAACATACGGAACAAGCAATTCATCTGGAACAGTAAATAAATATGTTGCATTTAGTGGTGCGAATCAAATAACTGGTGCTAGTTCAAATGCACAAGGAACACCTTCAGATGTTCCAGGCGATGCAAATACAGTTACGTTAGCTGGAGGTAATACAATTACATTTAGTGCAACTGGATATGCAAATCCAGAATTACAGCCGGACTCTGGAGATATTTTATACATAGAAAATCGTAGACCTATTTCAAGAGCTGCAGACCAAACAGAAGATGTTAAGATAACAATAGAATTTTAACGATAAATATAAAAAGAATAATTAAACAACTGGAATGTTATAATGCCCACAACGTCTAATTTTAATGTACAACCTTATAATGATGATTATGATGCTTTAAAAAAGTTTTATAAAATTCTTTTTAGACCTGCATATGCAATTCAAGCAAGAGAATTAACACAACTTCAAAGTATACTTCAAAATCAATTAGGTAGTTTTGGTGAACACATCTTCAAAGATGGTTCAATGGTAATACCAGGCACTATCACTGTTAATACAACATACGAATATGTACGTTTACAGAAAAAAGGAACATCTACTGGAAAATTAGATTTTCCTTCTGAAAATATAACTGCTCTTTCAGATTTAATTGATGCAAAATTAACTGGTACAAATGGTGTTACTGCTGTAATTAAGAATACAGCTGATGCCACTACTACAGATCCACCAACAATTTTTGTACAATATGAAGGTTCAGATACTACAAATAATGTTGCAAGGTTTACAGCAAACGAAACTATTACTTGTGTTCTGTCAAGCGGAACAACTCTTACTGGTGGATTACAAGTTGAAGCAACAGCTTTAAATGCACTTCTTCCAGTTGCTGGTCAAGGTTCTGCTGTTACAATTGAAGAAGGTGTATATTTTATAAACGGATTTTTTGTTAAGAATACAGCTGAAACTTTAATATTAGACAAATATTTTAATGTTCCATCATATAGAATTGGATTTTTAATTACTCAGTCTTTTGTAAATTCTTTTACAGACCCATCCTTAAATGACAATGCAACAGGAACTTCAAATTTAAATGCGCCTGGGGCAGATAGATATTCTATTTCTTTAGCACTAGCTAAAAAATCAATTGGTGATACTGACGATACAGATTTTGTAGAATTGTTACAAGTTAATACTGGTGAGCAAGAAATAATAGTTAATAAACCAGATTATAATATTTTAGAAGAAACATTAGCTAGAAGAACATTTGACGAAAGTGGAAACTATGTAATTAAAAACTTTGAAATTGATATTCGTGAACATAGAAAAAATGGAGATAATCGTGGTATTTATAGTGCAGATTCTGATTCAAAATTTGAAAGAATTTATACACAAACAGAATCAGATGGACTTCTTGCAGTTGGAATGAGCCCAGGCAAAGCATATGTTGAAGGGTATGAAAACGAAACAACTTCTCAAAGATTTGTTACTGTTTCAAAGGGTAGGGATTTTGAAACTATTCAAAATTCAATCACACGTTTATCTTTAGGAAATTCAACAAATGTTACAAAGATTTTTGGTTCTCCAGATTTATCTGTAAACACTGGAAAGACAGAAACATATAAAGAATTAACTTTATTTAAGGCAGCAACATCAACAAGAGGAACAGCAAATGCTGGTTCTGGAACAACATTAAACACAATTGGAACAGCTAGACCTAGATACTTTGAATATGTTTCTGGAACTGTTGGGGCATCAGCATCAAATGCAACATCGGTATATAAACTAGGTTTATTTGATATTAAGTTTTTTACACATCTCACAGTTGCTCAAGTTACAGCTGGACAAGATGAAAATGATTCTACAATAACTTTTAATATTAACTCTGTCAAAGGAAAAATATTAACACAGCCTTCAACTGGTGCTTCTGGTGTAATTGAAGGTGTTTCAAATGCATCTACTGGTGGAGCTGGAGTATATATTCTTTCAAATGTAAAAGGAAATTTTGTAACATCAACATCTGATGAAAATACTTTTGTATTCGATTCTACTGGAAGAGAAACTATTAGTAATGTTATAACTCCAGTATTAACAAGGGGTGCAAAAGCGTCCATTACTGCTGTATCAAATCCATTTACATTTAAAGATGTTAAACAAGTTGCAATGGCTGGTTCTCCTGCTTTTACAGCAGATACAGTATTAACAAACTCAAATGCAACTTTAGATGGTTTAGACACAACATGTCCAATATATAAACTTCCACAAAGAGTAATAAAAACATTAAAAACAACTGTTAATAGTGGTGTTGCTGATACATTACATAAAGTTAGAAGAACATTTGTTGGCACGATTGGTAGTAACGGACAAGTTTCTTTTTCTGCTAGTTCAAACGAAACCTTTGTAGCTTATTCACCTATTGATTACACTCTTTCTATTATGACTGCTGGTGCATCATCTGGAACAGTAGGTGATATAATAAACTTAACAACAGGTGCTGCTACATCTACATTAGGTTCAGTTTCTATTGGTGGTAATCCATCTGGAAATACTATAACAATTACTATGCCAACTACTTCTGCAAATTTTAATGGTGCAGAAGTTAAATTTACAGCAACAATTACAAGGTCTGTTACTCAAGAAAAATCTAAAAATCTTCAGTCAGGAGCAACAACATCTATAGGAACAGCAGGGGCTTCGAATACTGCAAATAATAAAATTCTTGTTCAAAGTTCTTCCATAAGTTTAGGAAAAGCAGATGGATTTAAATTAAATTCAGTTCATATGTCTGCTGATTTTGCAACTTCTGCAACAACTTCTGATACTGATATTACTAGCAGATTTGACTTTGATGACGGACAGCGTGAGAGTTATTATGACATAGCAAGAATAAATTTAAAGCCTGGAGCAGAAGTTCCTACTGGACTTTTACTAATTAATTTTGACCATTTTACTCATGGTGCTGGAGATTATTTTTCAGTTGATAGTTATTCTATTGACTACACAACAATACCAACATTTAGTAGTTCAACAAAAGGAACATTAAATCTCAGAGATTGTATTGATTTTAGACCAAGAGTAAGTGATGATTCTCATGTTATCGGATTTGATGGTGATGCAACAGGGGCAAAACAATTTGACGGGACTAATGCTTCTCCGGTGAACACTCCAAAGCCTGGAAGTGATTTTATATGTGATTTTGAATTTTATCTTGCAAGAATTGATTCTATTGGTATTAATATTCATGGTCAGTTTAAAGCTTCAAAGGGTGTTCCATCTCTTGACCCACAAAGACCTAAACCTTTAGATAATGTAATGAACTTATATTATCTTTATATACCACCTTATACTTTCACTACTAATAATGTAAAAATTACACCAATTAATAATCGCAGATACACCATGCGAGACATTGGTAGGCTAGAACAAAGATTGAGGAATGTAGAATATTATACTCAACTTTCTTTTCTAGAGCAAAATGCTTTAAATTCAGAAGTTTTAGATTCATCTGGAAATAATAGATTTAAGAATGGAATATTAGTTGATACATTTGAGGGGCATAATATAGCAGAGACAACTGCATTTGACCATCAATGCTCAATAGACATGACTGAGGGAGAACTAAGACCACCATTTGCTGAAAAGTTTGTTGAGTTAGAAGAAATTAATACAACTGATACAACTAGAACAGCAAATGGTTATCAGAAAACAGGTAAACTAATTACTCTTCCATATACTCATACAGCTTTAGCACAAAATTTATTTGCATCTAAAGCTGTTAATTGTAATCCGTTTTTAGTTTTTCAATATGTGGGAGCAATTGAACTTGACCCAGATTTAGATGATTGGAGAGATCAAACACAAAGAGAAACTTTAAATGTTACTAATGATGCTTTATTTGATACTGTGACACAATTAGGTGATAGTCAGGGTAATCTAGGTACAGTTTGGAATGGCTGGGAGACTACAGATTTTGGGACAACAAATGATACACAAATATCTCCAGGCGATGTAGAAGTAGAAACTACAATCCAAAGAAACACTGAAACTAGAACAAGAGTTGGAACTGGTAGAACACTTGGAGGGTTTACAACTCAACAACAAAGTTTTGGTGAAAGAGTTGTTGATATTAGTTTAGCTTCATTTATGCGAACTAGAACAATTACTTTTACTGCAACAAGAATGAAACCCAATACAAGATTGTTTGCATTCTTTGATGAAGAACCAGTTTCATCATTCTGTACTGTTTCTGGAGTGACAACTGATAATACTACTGTGGGAGTTGGAACAACAGATGTATTTGGAAAGCTCACAGGGACATTTACTATTCCAGACCCAAATGTTTCTGGTAATCCTAAATTTAGAACAGGTGACAGAGTATTTAGATTAACTAGCTCATCAGCAAATTCTACTGGAACATCTGTAACTGATGATGAAGTAGAAACTTTTGCTAATGCAACTTATACTGCAAGAGGATTGAGAGTTACTACACAAGAAACTATACAATCAACAAGAGTTCCACAAGTAAATAAAACTTCAGTTACAGAAACTGATACTAGAACTACTATTGATAATATTAGCGTGAATGCATCAGCAGATGGTATTATAGATTCTATTAGTAATCTACAAGAGACTGATGCAAGACAGCAGGGATTGATAGATAATTTATCTCAAAGAGTAACAGATAATGCTAATAATATAAATCAAAATAGAGAAAATATACAAAGAAATGCCGGAAATATTTCTGCTATAAGTAGATTTCTTTGGCCTCCCCCTCCACCGCCAGGAGACCCACTTGCACAAACATTTTTAAATGGTCAGTCTGGTGATGCATCTGGTTGTTTTGTCACTAAAATTGATTTGTATTTTAAAAAGAAACATGATACACTTCCAATCGAAATTTATATGACGCCAACAAATGGTGGAAGACCTACAAAGGCTAAAGTTCCTTTTAGTTCTGTAACATTAGAACCTTCTCAAGTAAATGTTTCTGAAGATGCATCAGCAGTTACAACTGTAATATTCCCTAGTCCAATTTATTTGATGCCAAATAAAGAATATTCAATTGTGTTGAAACCAGATAATACAGATTATGAAGCTTGGGTTTCAAGATTAGGTCAAAATGAATTAGGAACAACAAAAAGAATTACTCAGCAACCATTATTAGGTTCGTTGTTTAGGTCACAGAATGCTTCCGTGTGGACAGAAGATCAATATGAAGATTTAAAATTTACTATATACAAAGCAAAATTTACAACAGCTACAACTGGAAATATTGACCTTCAAAATACAGTAATTCCTGCTGATACTTTAGATAATAGTCCATTTGAAACAAGCAGTTCAGCAGGCACTGGAACAAAGTTTGGATTTAATCCAAATATTGTAAGAGTGCATCATAAAAATCATGGAATGAATTCTGCATCTCCAAGTAAAGTTACAATTGCAAATGTTGCTTCAAATACATACAATGGTATTGCTTCTACAAATTTAGAAGGAACTTTTGATATTAGTAATGTAACAGCAGATTCTTATACCATTTCTGCAAAAAACAGTGCAGCTGCAACTGCATCTGGAAGAGTGGGTGGTTCTAATATAACAGCAACAAGAGAAAATAATTTCCAATTAATTAGACCTGTCATTGGTCAGATGACTTATGATACTGGTAAACTAAATCATAGTGTAAAAACTACAACAGCACGTTCTCCTCAAGGCTCTGAAACACCATATACTTTTGATACAACATTTAGAACATTGATTCCAAATGAAAGTTATTATTATACTTCTAATAGGTCTATTTTATCTGCAATCAATGAGACTACATACCTAAATAATACTAAATCGTTTGTTTATAGAATTTCTATGACAACATTTGATGAGAATACTAGTCCAGTTTTAGATTTAAATCAAGTGGCTGTTCTTGCTGTAAACAATAGAATAAACAGTCTTACTGCAAATAAAGTATTAAATACAACAACTGCTTCTTCTGGTACACCAACAACTACATATGTTCTGGATAGAATATTAACTGCTAGTGAAGAAGAACTTTTAACAGTTACGTTTGATGGTAATATTACAACTGCATTTACTATTTCAACTTCTTCAAGTGAAAGTAGTATAACATTTACGTCTTCAATAACATTAACTAATAGTAAATCTATTACTGCATTTTTAGATGACCAATTTGTACCAGAAACAAATGCACAAGGTGGAAGTGCTCTTGCAAAATATTTAACAAAAGAAATTGTTTTGAATAATCCTTCTACAGCTCTTGATGTAAGACTTTCAGCTTCAGTTCCTCCAGAATCTGAAATTGAAGTATTTAGAAAAGTAAAATCTCCAGAGGATTCTTTAAGAATGGGAGAAATACCTTATGTAAAATTGAATGCAGATATTGTTCCTCCACCTAATTCAAATCGTTCACAGTCGCCATACAATGCAGACTTTAGAACTGATTTTTCAGAATTTAAATTTAGTGAATCTGGAATACCAGAATTTACTTCATTTCAAATAAAGATTGTGATGAAAGGAACTAATCCTGCATATCCACCAAGAATTAAAGATTTAAGAACACTTGCATTAGCCTTATGAATCAGCAATCTAATCTAATAAAAGTAGAAGGACATTCTTCTCTTGTAAGAAATACAGAAACAACAGCAATTATCAATACTGATAAAACAGCATATGTTTCTTACATGAAAAGAACTTTAGAGAGAAGAAAAGAAAGTCAAAATTTAAAAGATGCAATAACTGATATTGATGATTTAAAAACAGATATATATGAAATAAAATTACTTCTACAAAAATTAATGGATAGAAATTAATGGCAATCCGAAACGCAACTTCTAATTTTACATTTGAACAATGGCGTGTTGAATTTAATGAGTTAGCTGCTGATGTTGGTGATATTAGTGCTGGTATTACTGGAAGTGTTCCTTCTGGATCATCCACATATACAACTGTTGAAACTGCTTTAGAAGCACTTGTTACTGATGTAAACAACATTATAAATGGTACACACAATTTTACTGGTAATGCAAGCTTTGGTGGTAATGTTGATATTACGGGAAATCTGACAATAGGTGGATTAATTACAATTGGTGATAATGCCGCAAGTGATAGAATTACTGTTAATGCAACTTTAGAAAGTGATTTAATTCCAGAAGCTACGAATGCAAAAGATATTGGTTCTTCAACAAAAAATTGGAGAAACATTTATATTGGAACAGAAGCAATTCTTGCAAGTGCAAAAGTTTCTGATTTAACATCCGGCAGACTTGTAATATCTGGTACTGATGGTGCATTAGAAGACAATACAAATTTAACATTTTCGGGAACTACATTAACAGCTGCAAATATTTCGGTAGGAACAGAAGCAACTCTTGCAACTGCAAAAGTTTCTAATATAAGTTCTGGACAAATACCTATTGCTGGAACAGCTGGACTTCTTGCTGGAGATACTGATTTAACTTTCTCCGGTTCAACTCTTACAGCAACGAATCTTTCTGTAGGAACATCAGCAACTTTTGCAAGTGCAAAAGTTTCAGATTTAACTTCTGGTAGAATTCTTTTAGCAGGGACTGCTGGTGAATTAGAAGATAGTGCTGGTCTTACTTATGATGGAACTACTCTTGCAGTCACAGGTGCTGCAACTATCTCGACAACTCTAGGAGTAACACAAACTTTAAATGTTACTGGTGATGCAACATTTGGTGATGATGTGACAGTTACCGATAATCTTGTGGTGAGTGGAACAGGTCAATCAACATCCTCAACTACTGGAGCTGTGACCGTTGCTGGTGGTGCTGGTGTTGTGAAAGATTTATATGTAGGTGGAAGCATTGTTGCTGGTTCAAATATTTCAATTGCAGGAAGTACACCATTTACAACAGAAGGATTTTCTATTGCAATGTCTGTTGCTTTGGGATAAAAATAATATAAATAGAACTATAAAGGAAAAGGAATAATGGCAAATAACTTTAAAAATAGTTTTGCAACAATTGTAGGAGCTGGTGAATATTATCAAGTGACCGGCAGTGCCACTGATAATCATACGGGCCCGCAAATGATCTATACTGCAAACGATGGAAGCACAGATGTGAATTCTATTTTGATTGAAGTAGATGCTTCAAATACCGGAAGTTCTGCTATTACTTTGACTTCTTTCATTCAAGATACAAGTTCAACTTTAGGAAGTATTACAAGTGTTGTATCAGCAAGTGATGTTGCAACAGTTACATCTGGAGCTGCTCATGGATTGAAAGTGGGACAATATGTACATGTTACTGGTTCAACAACAGCATATGTAAATGGTGTATATAAGGTAGCATCTGTACCATCTACAACAACTTTTACTTATGCACAAAATTCAAGTGCAGCAGATGGTACTGCCGCAGGAACTATTGTAATCTATAGAGCACATCATATTATAAAAGATGCACCAATTCCAGCAGGCTCTACACTTAAAGTTGTTTCCGGTCAAAAAATAGTTCTTAACGGAGGCGATAAGTTTTATGCATATGCAAGTGCTGGAACTTGTGATGTAATCGCATCAGTATTGGAGGGTGTAAGTTAAAATGGCATACATAGGATACCCATATTCTACAGAACAAGCACTCAATATAAGATTTGAAGGTGACTTTGTTAGAGTGCCGACAGGTTCTACTGCTGACAGAACAAATAATATTTCAGCACCAGAAGCTGGAATGTTTAGATTTAATACAGATGAATCCAAATTTGAAGGTTATACTGGAAATGATTGGGGTTCAATTGGTGGAAGTAATACAGTAGATTTTACAGATGTTGGAGGAACTACACATAGCATTTCTTTTGCTGGTCTTCCATTCTATCTTGCAGATTCAACCTTTTCTCCCATTCTTATGCAAAACGGAAATATTAAATTCACAGAAGCCGGTGGGTCAACAATAAACTATAAGGTAAGGTAAATAAAATGGCAATAACAAATCAAGAAATAGTAAAAGCAATTAAAGCTGGAGGTGTAGTTACTAGTTTAGGTGAACTTGCCGCCGGTGATGCTATAACATTGAAAGGTGATGGAAGTTCTGAAACTGGACAAATTACTTTGAATAATGCAGGAAATACAGCAGGAACTGTTTTAAAATCTGGAGCTGTATCATCAAGTGTAACATTCACTCTTCCAACTGCTGATGGTTCAACTGGTCAGGTTTTATCAACAAATGGCAGTGGGGCTCTTTCTTTTTCAGATGACTCTGGAATTAGTCTAGCAGCAGCAAGAGGTGGAATAAGTGTTACTACTAGTTCAGCAAGTGGTGGAGGAACATTAGGATATACCTCTTCAACTGGAGTATTAGCTTTTGCCCCTGCTGACCTATCAACTTTTATTACCGCAAGTTCTACTGATACACTTACAAACAAAACTCTAACAACTCCTTCTTTAACGGCACCAACTGCTACTGCAACAGGTTCTATTGTTTTTAAAGAAGGAACTGACAATGGAACAAATACTATTACATTACAAGGCGGTGATAACTTAGGTGGAAGTTATGTAGTCACACTTCCTACCACTAAAAGCACTAATCTAATTGGAAATGATACTACTGATACACTTACAAACAAGACACTAACAGCTCCAGTTATTACATCAGTTACAAGTGGGGGAAACGCAATCACATTCCCTAATAGTACAGCACAAACACTTGCAGGACTTGCAGAAGACCAAACATTTCTTGCTGCAAACAGGGGTTCAGTAACAGCAAATGGGGCAAATTTAACTTTTGATTTAGCAACTACTAATAATTTTACTGCTTCTCATGCAACTGGAACAGGTACTATTACTTTTTCTAATGCAGCTTCAGCAGTGGGACAGTCTGGAAATATTATATTGACTACAACTGGTGGAACAGTGGCAGCTCATGCAAATACTAAAATTGCAAATGGTACTGCTCCAGATGGAGGATTGGGAACAATTAATGCAGCAGCTGGTGTATATTGGTTAAGTTATATTTGTATATCATCAAGTGCAATATATGTAGTGGCTTCTGCAAAATTAGCAAATTAGCATAATATAAAAAAAAACAGGTAAATAAAAAAAATGAGTATTATTTCTGGAAGTGCAGCAATATCAACAACTGGAAGTTCAGGCTTCTATGACTTTCCTATTGGTCAGAGCTT
>MDTB01149803.1_pt1 | contig 12114 bp, 8 predicted proteins | sample 811161 | NCBI WGS metagenome assembly MDTB01 (sample SAMN05326650, study PRJNA326480) | marine metagenome | isolation source: seawater | place: Mediterranean Sea | collected 2009 | reverse complement strand
GCAAGCTGGTGGCTAAATCCAGTTCTTTAGACACCGAATAGACGACCCGTCCACCGTCTGCTTCGATAAGAAAAATGTCGTAATAGCCAAATGTCTCCAGATAGCGCAGAAAGCGCTGATGATGGGTTTCATGCGCGTCGGCCCAGCCGCTTGCGTCCGCTGGTGCTCTGAGTAGTTGAGACTTAGTTGCGGTAGGGTTGGGGTTGGCGGAAATATAGTGATGCTGCAAGTATTGAGTAGCAGCCTCCTTTGGCAAATCGGACTCGATCCCCTGTCTACGAAGAACAGGATCGCCGAGCAGCGGGGCGAAATGCTGTTGGTAATAGTCGGCTAGGCTGGCGTCGATATTGTGTTCGAGGCGGCCGCTGTCCAGTGCCCACGACAGCTCGTAGTAGGCTGTCGCGAACGCTTGCATGGCTGCGGCGATACCCGAGTCGCCAGATACGGTGCGAGCCTGTTGCTGCATTTGCTCAAAATAGCTGGTGATCTCTGATTCTTTTGCGGTGCGCAAGGCCGTCAGCTGTTGAAAAGTAAGCTTCTCCATGGCGTTTTTGCCACTGGTGTAGCTGATCCACCCAACTATCAGACCGGTGCATACAGCTACTATGAGCAAAGTGCCGGCCACTTTCGCAGCAATATTCATTTGAAACAGAGTCATCCGTGCGGATTGCGCCTTGGTGATGTCGGTAGCGAAGCTGCAACGTTAACTTTTGGTGTACGTGAATGGGTTGTCGCGTGACGAACGGCAGTAAATTTCTAACCGGCGGAGTATTTGCTGAAACCAGCAATAGCAAAGAGTCTAGCTAGCTGGAGTCGGACTGAGTCTTGATGGCAACCTCGGCGGCGCTGGCTTTGCTGATTTGTACCAGGCAGGTATGCGCACTAGGCCCTTGAGCCAGTTGCGATGTGCCTTTGTCACGAGTCAGAACGTTAGGATTGCCGTTGAGCTCGAGGCCGGTTTTTGGGCAGCGCTTAAACCATGCCCCAGTGGGCAACACCACAGTGTCCTGCCGCAGACCGGCATCTAATGCGGCGCCAGCCAGGCAAGCGCCGCGCTTGTTGTATACCTTGACCAGATCCCCAGCACTAATACCACGCACGCGCGCAACATCGGGATGCATGCTGATCACTTCGCAACCCCGTATTTTGCCTGCCTGGCTGTACGCGCTGTGGTCGTACTGACTGTGCAGGCGCCGCTTGGGCTGGGGCGAGAGCAGATGCAGGGGGTAATCTTGTGCATCTGCTATTGACCACTCAAGCGGCTCAAGCCAGCTCGCGTGCCCTGGGCAATCGGTGTAGCCGAAAGATGCGACGGTAGCGGAGTACAGTTCAATTTTGCCAGACGGAGTATCTACAGGGTGCTGATCAGGCGAGTCGCGAAAATCAGCGAGCCAATCGCGAGTGCGCGGTTCATCCGGCAGCTTATACTTTTTAGTTTGTTCCCAACTAGCAAAGTCTGGCAGCACAAATCCTTGCTGTTGGGCGAAAACTGCTGACCGGTTCCATAAGTCTTGCAGCCACTGCCGCTCAGATTTGCTCTCGGTAAATCGATCTGCAAAGCCAAGGGCTGCGGCCAGCCCAGCGAAAATCTCGTAATCAGACTTTGCCTCATACTGAGGGGGAATCACTTGCTCCATCAAATGCGCGTACGGATCGTGGCTTGATGCACAGATATCTGTGCGCTCCAGCGACGTAGTTGCAGGGAATACAATGTCGGCCCATTGCGCCGTAGGCGTCCACCAGGGTTCGTTTACGATCACGGTATCCGGGCGTCGCCAAGCGCTGACCAAGCGATTCAAGTCTTGATGATGGTGAAAAGGGTTACCACCGGCCCAGTAAATTAGTTTGGTATCTGGATAGGTAATGTCGCGCCCATCGTAGGCAACCTGCTCGCCAGGGTTCAGCAACATATCGGCAATTCGTGCCACCGGGATGGCCAGCTCGGCTGGATTTTTGCCTTTGCTTACGGTTGCCCAGTTAAAGCGTTTCCAGTCACTGCCAATAAAAGCCTCAGCGCTATAACCAAAACCAAAGCCGCCGCCGGGTAGACCAATTTGCCCGAGCATTGCCGCCAGAGTGACCACCATCCAGAACGGTTGTTCGCCGTGGTCGCCCCTTTGTAACGCCCAAGCAGCAGTAATAAACGTCCGCTTTAATGCCATTTCTCTGGCTAGGGCGATAATTTGCTGTGGGTCGATACCTGAAATTTTTGCAGCCCAAGCAGGGGTTTTGGCAATGCCGTCTTCTGCGCCTAATAGATAGGCTCGCACTTGGGGATAGCCCACACAGTGACTACGCAGAAAGCTCTCGTCCGCCAAGCCTTCCGTTGCCAGCACGTAGGCTATTCCGAGCATTAGCGCTACGTCGGTGCCAGGTCGCGGCGACAGCCAGCGGGCGTTGAGTTGCGCATCGATGTCTTCCTGTAGCGGCGAAATGTTGACGAACTCGGTACCCGCTCGACGTGCGCGAAGCAGATCTTGGCCGGTTCGATGTTCAGTAATACCGCCATAAGCCACCTGGGCATTGCGCGAAGGCAAACCACCAAAGGCGACGAATAGCTGCGTGTTGGCGGCGATGTTATCCAATGTCGTCTGTAGCAGTTCAATGCGCGACCAGGGAGCGATTACGTGAGGCAGAATGACCTGGGCTGCCGCAGTGCTATAGGAATTCATGGCTCGAGTGCAGCCGCCCATCATATTAATGAACCGGTGCAACTGGGATTGCGCGTGATGAAAACGTCCAGCGCTGGCCCAGCCGTATGAACCAGCAAAAATTGCTGTGTTGCCGTGTTCCTGTGCTACGCGCTTGAGCTCTAACGCAGCCATTTCTAGCGCCTCAGACCAGGGCACCTCCTGAAATTGATCTTCGCCCCGATGGTGCCTAGCCCGATCTGGATTGTTCAGCCAACCTTTGCGAATGGCCGGGCGCGCGATACGGCGATCATGCTGCACGCCGTCAAGCAGCACATTGCCAATGGGTGAGGGCGCCGGATCGTCGTCGATGCCGTTGACCGCGGTAATCCGTCCATTGTCGGTGTCTATGTCATACACGCCCCATTGAGTGGCGTTGCGATAACGGCTCATGTCTGCCTTGCCCGTGTCGGCCGAAAAAGTTAAGCGAATTGTTCTGTAACGTAGCGCCTAATGCCAGTTGTTTACGCGGTGCGCAGAGATTTTTTGACACAGCCGATCGTACTGAGAGCTATCTGAGCAATGGGATGTGTTAACTGTCCGTGTTCCCGGCATGATCGATCGCTGTGCCATGATCTTGCACTTAATACTGCATTTAATAATTCCAAAGATCCTGTAACCAGGCCGGAAAAGATGCGCAGCGGCCAATTCTAACCTCCGGGTTCCGGCCCGAAGTCACGATTTACGACCATCCAAGAGCCAGTGACCACAGCGCAGAGTTTGCCGCTGTCATGTGCAGTAAAGCGGCTTTCAACTACGCCGAGACGCCGTGATCGATTAATCACCACGCTGCTCACGTCAATCAGATCACCAGTTTTCATAGGGCGAAAGAAGCGTGTCATAAAGTCAGCAGTAGAGAACATTTGCAGTGTGCTGCTGGTGGTTGCATAGGCAAAGGATTGGCCGGTGTCTGCGATCACGTTGACGATGCCACCTTGCACCATGCCGTCATAGTGTGTGAGGTGGGGGTCGATGGTCCACTGCATATCGAATTCGCCGTGCGCAACACGGGTGAATTTCAGTCCGGTCAGATCCATGCCGCTGACAAAGGGTGGCGCCATAGACATGTCTGGTTTTCCATCAACCATCTGTGGCGGGGTATCGATCATTGCTTGAATGTTGGCGATTGGGTCGAAAGTTTGGTCGGTCATGGTCGGCTTGCACAAGTGGTGTGCAGCGAATAAACCATGTTGGCGCCAGACGTTGAAAGGCCAGGCGCGACCTGTTCAGCAGACCTGTGAACCAGGCGACTGTTTATGCTCGGCTGTTTGCGGCCTAGCCAGCCATCGCCTGCTGGGCGCTGTCCATGCCTCAGCTGAGAGTCGCTAGGGCAAATACTCCAGCGATGCCGCCGGCCAAATAGGCGTTGCGAAAATGGCTTTTGGTTAGGCCGAACAGAGTTTCTTTAGGATCTTGACCGGCGAGGGTTTTTCTCAAGATGCCGGTCTCAATGACGGTGGCAACGACAACGAAGCCAAAGACTGAACTGACCAAGGCAATGCGGCCCAAGCTATCAAGGGGAATAGCCAGCCATAACAAAAACAGGATGCCCCAATGCATCACCCAGCCGCCGAAGCTCATGAAATGAAACTGACGCTGATCGTTATCGTCTAGATCGAAGCTAAAGCGAAAGTCGGTCAGGCCGCTGGTTTTCAGGCGTTTAGTCGTTGCGCCCGCCAGTCGAGCGCCTGCGTAGTGGCCCCACTCGTGGAACAATGAAGCGATCAGGTAGCCCACGATGATCGCTTGCACAACACTAACCAACAGAGCCAGGGTCATGCCCGAAAACAGGTACCAAGTATCTGCCGCAGCCCACAAGGAAAGTCCGCCAAAGACAATGCTGATGTCCTTAATAAGCGCTGACGATAGAGCGGGCTCGGCGCGCTTTTTACCTGCATCGGGCTTGGCTTCTTCGGGCTTGGCTTCTTGATTGTCTTGTTCGGCCACTTGGCATTTCTCCCGTGAATTCTAGGGCAAGGATGGTAGCCCAACGCTTCCTCGTTGCAAATGCAGGATGATCAGTCTCTTTTGACCACAACTGCTGAGCACAATTACTTACAGTTGGTGTTTACAGTTGGCCGCCCGAGGCAAATTTGCTGGCAGTGATTTGGTCCCGCGATTGGCTGCTGATGACTAGGCATCAGTGATCACAAAGTTTACCTGACCAATGCCTAGATTGAAGTCGCCGTAAAACATGCCGGGAGCGAACGGGGTCTTGCCATAGGCTCCGGTGATGACCCGTTGCCCAGGTGCAAGCTCATGACCAAAGTCGGCTAGGCGTTGCGCAAGAATGGCCAGCGATTGATAGTGGTCATCCATATGACCGGCGCTGGCCACCACCTCTATGGGCTGAGGTTGCCGGTCGGTAACTTGCCCCAAAGTTACGGTTAGCTCCGGCAGTGGGCTCGTCAATTCATCCGGTGCCACCGGATTGCCTGCAACAATCCCCCAGTTAGACAAGTTGTCAGCAACTCTCAGCCCCGCTGGGCTGCCGGCCGGGAGGCGTTTTTGATTGATCTCAAAACCTGGCGCGAGGCCCGCTAAGGCGGCTTTCGCAAGTTCAGAATTGGCGCCATCGCCAAGGCGAGAGCCAATGAAAAAACATAGCTCGTTCTCAACACCGCCTCGATACAAGCGACTGCGCGGAACCCTTGCGCCATCATCGAAACTGCGGCTGCGTAAAATAAAACCAAAGGGACGAATGCCAGGACCCAAGGCATCTCGAGACTCACCTGAGGTCATGCCGATTTTCCATCCCGCCAGCTCTTCGCCGGCATCTAAATAGCGTTCCAACAACTGCAGTTGAATGGCCTGACCCTCGTCGGCATCGAGTCCAGTTGCGCTGGCTAAACCACTGGCGTCGCTGTCGGGGTCATTATGGAGTTGCCAAAGCGTATCGAGAATGCTGATCATAAGAAGTGCTCGCAATTGCTGACTGGTAAAATGATACATAGCGACGGCCCAAGGCGGCATGGCCTGATTAGGCGGCACGGCCTGATTAGACGGTATGGCCTGATCACCTATTTTAGGCCAATCCTTGGGTTCATCGCGGCACTAGAATAACCGGGCTTAGACGGTAAACAACCGTTAACTACTCAGCAGCGTCAAGTCGACAGCACAGGACAGACGCCGATCTAAGCAAAAGTGTTAGCAACAAAAACTACGCAGTCACCGCAATGTAAAAACTGGTAATAGGAGCCACGCTATGAACACCGTCTTCAGTTTACTAGCCGCCATAGCAGGCGTTGCCGTCCTGGTGGCGCTGAGCGTGTTTTGGTTTAGCTGTCCGTGCGAGCGCACTCCCGGCGGGCCAGTGAGAGGCGAGTTGGTTAGCGTGCCGGTAAATGATTGGTCATTCGCTAATGAAGTGCCGTTATGTCAGATGCAGGTAAATGGTGTGGTGCCCTGGTCGGTAAATCTAAACTGCATGGCAGACCAAGGTGCGTTATACATTAGCTGCGCGCGTTGCGAGGGCAAGTATTGGTCGGGCCGTGCTCTAGCCGACCCGCAAGGCAACATCAAAATCGGCGCCAAGGTTTACCCGGTAATGCTGCGTCGGGTGATGGACGCTGCAGAACTAGATCGCGCTTGGGCCGCCAGGGCAAATAAGACCGGCCGCGGGCGCGACCGCGCCAGAGATCCACTTTGGTGGTCTTTTGCCCTGACTTCGGTAGCGCAGACTGCGGCCAATTAGACCGCAGCGATGTAATCTGCTGCCCGCGCCAGGCTGCTAACGGCCTTGGTACTTAGCTGTACTCGTTGAACATAGAAGTGCGACCCGCATCCACCACAAGGTCGTGGCAGTTTACGAAGCGACCAGCATCACTAGCCAGATACAGTGCGGCCTCGGCGATGTCGTCGGCGACGCCGGTTTTTTGCAGCGGCACCGAGCGGGCGAGGTTGCTTTGCAGCTTATCCATCTTGCGAGCGTTCTCCTCATCGCTAAGCGTATTAGCGCGCCCCGAGCCGCCCCAAAAAATAGGTGTTGCGATGGCTCCTGGCGAGATCGAGTTGACGCGAATGTTATGTGGCCCAAGTTCGACCCCAGCCATGCGGGTATAGTGAGTTACCCCGGCCTTGAGCGCCGAATACAGAGGGTCGCCCTGACGATAACGCAGGGCGGCGACGCTAGAATTGTTAATTATGCAACCGCCGCCGTTAGCTTTCATTGGCTCGATGGCATATCGCGTGCCGAGGATGACGCTGGACAGCAGCAGGCGCACGCCATAGTCGATGTGCTCCTGACTGAGCTGATCTAAGGGCGCACCAACCGGACCGCCGGCGTTGTTGAACAAGATATCCAGTTTGCCCCAATGTTTGCTGGTGAACTCTATCGATTGGCGAATTTGCTCCTCCTGAGTGATATCGCATTCTGTATAGACGGCGTTGTCGCCTAGGTGCTCGGCTAAGGCCTGACCTTTCTCCACCGATCGTCCGCTGATGACTACCTTGGCGCCTTGCTCGACAAATAGTTGCGCTGTTGCTGCGCCGATACCACTAGTGCCGCCAGTGATAAGGGCCACCTTCCCCGCTAAACGTTGTGACATAAATCCTCCTTTGATGAGCGCCGTTTATAAGATACGCGGCTGCCGCTATTCAAGAAATATTATTCGCCATGCTAACGCCAACGAGGCGACCTCTTCCGCACGCATGCTGCATGGAGCGAGCAACCAGTTTAACAACTTACATAAGCAATTAGGTTAATGTGATGTGCCTCACATCCCGCTCGCTGCTGATCTCATTTGTTAAGGTTGGCTTTGCTGATTAAGTTATCTGGCGTGTATAACTGAATTCGCCGACGAGTCGGGCTATCATGTTCTGCGGAAACTCCATCTCGCCGCGTATTGAAAACGTTAGCTCCTAAATACAATCTCTCTTCACAGCAGAAGCAAACATTATGGAATCGCAAAAAGTTTTTGAGGAACAAGCAAAGTTAGACGCTGAAGAGGTTGCAGAGTGGTTAGACGCTCTCGATGGGGTCCTTAAGCGCGATGGCGTTGCCGGGGCTAAAGATCTACTTAGACGGCTGTCGTCGGAGCTGACAAAAACCGGCGCCAGCTTGCCTTATACAGTGACCACGCCGTATCGAAACACCATCCCTATCAGTCAAGAAGCCGGTATGCCTGGCGACCTCTTTATGGAGCGTCGCATCCGCAGCCTAATACGTTGGAATGCTCTGGCGATGGTGGTGCGGGCAAATCGCCGTCCGGGTGATTTGGGCGGGCACATCTCAAGCTTTGCCTCATCTGCAACGCTCTACGACGTTGGGTTCAACTACTTTTTTAAGGCGCCGCAGTTGGCGGCCCAAGGGCAAACTCATAGCACCGCTGGTGACCTTATCTACTTTCAGGGCCATGCCTCCCCGGGCATTTATGCGCGCTCCTTTCTTGAGGGGCGTATTGATGAAGCGCAGATGGATAACTTTCGGCGCGAGGTAGATGGCGTCGGCTTGTCCTCGTACCCGCATCCCTGGTTAATGCCTGATTATTGGCAGTTTCCCACGGTCTCCATGGGGCTTGGACCACTGCAAGCGATTTACCAAGCCCACATAATGAAATACCTCGATAGTCGTGGCCTAGTCGAAATGGGTGAGCGTAAAGTTTGGGCGTTTCTTGGTGATGGCGAATGCGATGAACCTGAATCGTTGGGGGCGCTGTCGCTAGCTGGCAGAGAAAGGCTCGACAACCTGATTTTCGTCGTCAACTGTAATTTGCAAAGGTTAGATGGGCCGGTGCGCGGTAACGGCAAAATTATTCAAGAGCTTGAAGGCTATTTTCGCGGCGCAGACTGGAATGTCGTCAAAGTGGTGTGGGGGCGTTTCTGGGATGCGCTGCTAGAAAAAGACGACCACGGATTGTTGCAACAGCGCTTGGACACGCTGGTTGACGGTGAGTTTCAAAACTTCAAGGCCAAAGGCGGCGCCTATGTGCGCGAGCATCTATTCGGTTCGCATCCTGAGTTGCTGCGCATGGTTGAGCATCTCACCGACGCCGATCTGGCGCGACTGAACCGCGGCGGACATGATCCGTTTAAGATTTACGCCGCCTACCACCGGGCCGTGCAGCATAAGGGCCAGCCCTCTGTGATTTTAGCCAAAACGGTAAAAGGCTATGGCATGGGGGATGCCGGTGAATCCGAAAACACCACTCACCAAGTGAAAAAGCTCGCACTGGAAGAACTGAAGCAGTTTCGTGATCGCTTTGATGTGCCTCTAACGGATGCTCAGTTGCAGGATGCGCCGTATTTCCGCCCGCCCGCAGACAGCCCCGAATTGCTTTACATGAACAAACAGCGTGAAAAGCTCGGTGGTGCTATTCCTCAGCGCTTGCAAGACGACACGTTGTTAGAAGCGCCGCCACTCAGTGTGTTTGCGACGCAACTCAAAGGAACTGGTGAGCGAAAGATCAGCACTACCATGGCCTTTGTGCGCATTTTGGGCACCTTGCTGCGCGACAAAACCCTGGGCCCGCGAATCGTGCCAATCATCCCCGATGAAGCCCGCACGTTTGGGATGGAAGGCATGTTTCGTCAGTTGGGTATTTATTCCTCGGTCGGTCAGTTGTACGAGCCCGAAGACGCCGGAGCTTTGGCGGCATATAAGGAATCGACCACGGGCCAAGTTATGGAAGAGGGCATCAACGAAGCCGGCGCCTTCGCGGCATGGTTAGCTGCGGCCACGTCCTACAGCAGCCATCAGTTTACCCTGCTACCGTTTTACATTTTTTACTCGATGTTTGGGTTCCAGCGTATTGGAGATCTAGCCTGGGCTGCGGGTGATTCCCAAGCCCGTGGTTTTCTGCTGGGCGGCACTGCCGGGCGAACTACGCTAAACGGTGAGGGTTTGCAGCATCAGGACGGTCATTCGCATTTGTTGGCTGCCACGGTGCCCAATTGCATTAGCTATGATCCTGCTTATGCCTTTGAGTTGGCGGTGATCATTCAGCGCGGCATAAAACATATGTACCAGGAAAAAGCCTCGGTTTATTACTACATAACAGTGATGAACGAGGCTTATGAACAACCGTCCATGCCAGAGGGGGTAGAGGACGGTATTATTAACGGCATGTATAAGCTGTTAGAGCTGGGCGATGCAGATGCCCCAGCGGTACGGCTGTTGGCCAGTGGAACATTGCTCCCCGAGGCTGAAGCAGCGGCGCAAAAGCTTGTGTTGGATTATGCACTGCGTGTGCAGGTATGGAGCGTAACCAGTGTGACGCAACTCGCGCGGGACATTCAGGATGTTGCGCGGCATAACCTGCTTAATCCAGGCGAACCACCAAAGCAAAGCTATGTGTCTGCGTGCTTGAATCAGGATCAGGACGGCGCCAACGCTTGGTCTGGCGCGCCGGTGGTAGCGGTATCGGATTACGTCAAAGCCCTAGCCGAACAGTTACGCGGAGCCATCAACGCGCCGTATCATGTGTTGGGCACCGACGGCTTTGGTCGCAGCGATACGCGCCAGCAATTGCGAGCGTTTTTTGAGGTCGATCAGCGCTACATTGCAATAGCCGCACTGAGCCTATTGGTGCAACAGGGCAGCATAGAGGCGATGGTGGTGGAGCAGGCGCATCAAACCATGGGACTCGATGCGACCAAGCATAACCCCCGGCAGGTATAGCTCGAATACAGATCAACGCAATGACGCGGAGCGCATTAAGGATCGAATGAAGAATCAACGTTCAGGCGAGCACTCAATCACCAGCATGGACAGGTTAGCTTGCAGGTTATAGTTCCAGATCTGGGTGATATCGACGCCGTGGAGGTCACTGAAATTTGTGTATCCGCTGGTGACAAGGTGGAAGCAGATACACCTATCCTGGTAATTGAGTCAGATAAAGCATCAATGGAGTTGCCCGCAGACGCGGCGGGGACGATCGAACAGATTTTGGTGGCGGTGGGTGATGTGCTGCAGCAAGGGGCAGTGGTAGCTCACCTATTTCCGGACGCAGCCGATGCCGCAGGACCAAGCTCTGAACAGGCCCCAGCCGAGCATAGGGTAATCGCCGATCAAGCAAATACGGCGATTGAGAATTCAGCGCCCAGCCCTCCGACTTTATCCGGCTCTGTTGAATTAGCTCCTCCAGCCCAGCGACCCGTCGAGTACGATCTAAACCCCCGCCAGCCGCCGCATGCTGGGCCAGCCGCGCGGAAATTAGCCCGCGAGTTGGGAGTGGATCTAGCAGCGATAAACCCAGCACAAGTTACCCAGTCAGCGACCGGCGGCAAAGCCAGGCGCATTACTAAGGCAGACGTTAAACATTGGGCCCAGCAACAGCTAAAGAGCTCAGGCAGTCAGAGTGCTGGTTCGGCGACCGGTATACCGGCCGTGCCAGAGGTGGACTTCGCGCGTTTTGGTGCTGTTGAAACGGTGATACCCAGCAGGATTCAACAACAGGTGGCCGCCAATATGCGGCGCAATTGGTTAAACATTCCTCATGTGACTCAACACGATGAGGCGGACATTACCGACTTAGAAGCATTTCGCCACAGCTTGGCTGACGAGGCACAACGACGGGGCGTGAAGCTAACGCCTCTGGCCTTTATTACAAAAATTTGCTGTCACCTGTTAGCGCAACATCCCACCTTTAACAGCTCGCTGCATTCAAGCGGTGAAAGCCTGGTGCTGAAACGCTACATAAACATTGGTATCGCCGTTGAAACTGCGGATGGCTTGGTGGTGCCGGTGATACGCAACGCTGACAAATTAGGGGTGTGGGAACTTTCATCGGCCATTACCACTTTGGCGCAAAAAGCTCGTAGCAAAAAACTGGCTATGGATGATCTGAGCGGCGGAACCTTTACCATCTCCAGCCTTGGCGCGGTCGGTGGTAGTGGCTTTACGCCGATCGTGAATGCCCCAGAAGTGGCCATTCTCGGCGTGGCCAAAGCTCATGCTGCTCCGGTTTGGGATGGCCGCGCATTTCAACGTCGTCAGATGCTGCCATTGTCGTTGTCATATGATCATCGAGTAATCAATGGCGTCGATGGCGGTCGCTTTATGCTAGCGCTAACCGAAATACTCAGTGACATGCGCCGCCTGGCGCTTTAGGCGCACTCACCTCACCTCACCTCACTGAAGTCCTTGCAGTAAATAAGGATTATTGGAAGGTCGTAGCTGCGACCATTGTCGGCGGCCTTGTTTAATCCATTTCTGAAACTGACGAACGGTTGCAAAGCGCTTATCAGTGCCATTGCTTGACGTCGCAGAAAAGCGCCGAATAACAACACATAAAGAATTTGAGTTTCTAACAATATTGATCCGCAGCGGCGCTGCTTTTAGGGGCTAACTCTTCTGGGGCTGACAAAAAGGCTTTAACACGCGCGAAAGGTAGTGTCCACTTCCCCGTTAGTGAGACAGCTGTAAGTTAGAGTTTTCGAGTTTCTGCCTGTACACACTGGGCGGCAGATTGCCCAGACTTTCATG
>MDTB01082166.1_pt1 | contig 12114 bp, 13 predicted proteins | sample 811161 | NCBI WGS metagenome assembly MDTB01 (sample SAMN05326650, study PRJNA326480) | marine metagenome | isolation source: seawater | place: Mediterranean Sea | collected 2009 | reverse complement strand
TATAAATTTTTAAGAACAATTAATGAACCCATAAAAAATCGTTATTTGTATGATATAGAATTAGATAAATTTGAAAACAACAATGTTATTCAAACATTACCAGAAATTGCGGAAAAACTAGAAACTAAAATTGAAGATATTAAGACATCATCCCATGAAGAATCTGAAAATATTTCTGATGAAGAAACAAAAAAAATTGAAGATGAATTAAAGAGATTAGGATATATGTGATTTTTAATTTTTAATCCAAACTCTAACTAATTTACGTTTTAAATTTTGATCTTCAAAATCTTCAAAACTAGTTCTACCGTGAAGAATTCTATGGTTATTAAAAAAAACCATATCACCAGATTTCATTTCATAATCTAAGGATAATTTTTTATTTTGAGTTACTTCATCGATAATGTTTAAAGAATTAATTTGATCGTTACTTAGTATTTTATTTTGAGTTTTGTATCCATCATCAATGTAATTACGTAGATAACGAAAATGTAATTCATTATTAGTATAAGAAAAAATTGGTTCAAAAACAGTTGGAGATTCTCCTTCTTTGAATTCACCTCTCTTGTCAAAATAAAATTTAGAATATAGTAATTCTAGTAAAAATGGATCTTTTTTGTTTATTTCATTATGTATAGAATATGCACTCAAAAATTTGTTAATTCCACCTTCTTTAGCAGGATTGATACATAGTAATCCAACAGAATCAGGAACATCAGGCCACTGTGGACTATCAGTATGGTATGAACCACCTTCTTTTGTTTGATGATATCTGCCACCAGTCTTCATTGATTTTCCTTCATCTTGAATTAAAACAAACTTTTCATTTTTGATATTTTGTACATATAATTTTCCTAAAAATTGAGATATAATAGAAAAAATATGTTCTAATTCTTTTTTAGAAAAATCTTTAAAATTATTGCCATCAATAATAAAAAATCCACATCCAGAATTGAGAATTTTTTTGAAATTAAAAATTTCATTTTTTAGAAAATCAAATTCATCTCGTTTTTCAGATATCAATACAGAGCGACACTCTAGAATTTTATTTATTGTTGAAGTGCTTAAAGAAACTAAAAATTTTTCTTTTGAATTAATTAACGATTCATCCCAAGATAAATTTTCATCATCAACCATTTGAGTCAATTTAATACTCATAACTAACATCTTAGTACTGCATATTTTAGTCAAACTTTGAAAAAATTAGTAAAAATGATATACATAATCGGAATCTTTGTGTTATTGGGCAAAAATGTCATTATCATATGTATAGATGGGGGCAGATTAGATTGGGCAAAAAAGTCACCAATAATGAAAAAATTTAGTGAGAATTCAGTATTTTTTTCTCAATCAATCACATATGCACCATACACAAACTCATCAATACATGCACTTATCAGCGGTTCATATGGAAATCGAAATGGATGTTATAGTTATTGGCATTCTAGTAGATTCAAAGGACAAAGCTTCAAAACACTTGTAGATTATTTACATGAAAATGATTACTACACATGTGCAGATTTAATATCAGATCTTGTTTTGCCGAGTAAAAATTTTGATATTTATGAAGTATATGATGAAAGTGATGTAAATTTAGAATCAAGGCATATGGAATTATTAGAAAAAATGAAAGGGAAAAATCTTGATGAAAAAAAGTTTTTTTTGTATTTACATTATAGTGGAATTCATACTGGAATCAGAGATCAGGTCTTAAAAGTTTATAATAATTTTAGCGAAGATTATTTTGAAAAGAAATCAGAAAATAGACAAAGATATGAAAACTTATTTGGAAAAGCTGAAAAATATTTAGAGCATATTCATCAAAAAATAAAAGATTTAGGTTTATTTGAAAATTCAATTATTTTAATAATTTCTGATCATGGAATTAGTATTGGGGAAAAAATTGGAGAAAGAGCATATGGAAGTTATTGTTATGATTACACAATCAAAACATTTGCAAACTATAATTCGCCAAATCTATCATCACAAGAATTTTCACAACAGGTAAGTCATGTTGATTTTATACCAACAATATTAGATGATTTGAAAATTGATCCAGATGAATCATATGAAAAAATGGATGGTATTTCATTACTAGAAGGAATGACAAAAAGAAATTTTAAAGAAAGATATGTTTTTTCTGAAACAGCAAATCCCTTAAATGAAAATGCACCACCGAAAAAACCTAATACAAAATCTATTAGAACATCCGAATGGAAATTAATCTATAACGAACATAATAATACAAAAGAGCTTTATGATTTGAAAAATGATCCAGATGAAAATACAAATCTTATAGAAAAAAATATTCCAATTAAAGAGAAATTATGGAAAAATCTTGAAAATATTTTAGAATATAGAACTAAAGATGACGAAGAAATACCATTATCAAAAAGAGGTTTAGTGAGTCCTTAAATTAAATTTTAAATAATTTTTTGGCAATTTCTAAATCCTCAGGAGTATCAATTTCACACCATTTTCCAGAAATTTTTGTTGATGAAAATTTTATTCCATGTTTTAATAATTCATTAATCATATCAGTTATTATACCGAAATGTATTGATGGAGAATCATGAAATTTACCGAGATGTTTTTCTTTCAAAATATTATATTTTTGTATAAATTGCAATGCAGATGATTTTGATAATTTCATTAGTCCAATAAACTCACCAAAAATTAAATTTTCATAATTTTTAAAATTTTCATAGTATCCAATATTAGTAATCAATTCATTTTCCAAAGTTACCACTGAAACTTTATTCAATAAATGATCAGATTTATCATTATAATTTTTTTTCCAATTATAATCAATTGCAAGATTTGTACTTTCAGAAGAATTAAAAATTTGTGAAAGTATACTTTCATCAAAAATTATATCGCCATAAGAAATTATTATATCATCACACATTTCTTGCTCTGCAGTCATCAGTGAACCCAATAAATCATGATCATTGATATCAGCATCATCAACATATCTAACTTTTTCAAAATTAAATTTATTCTTATGAGGACCTCGAATAATTATTATATCATCAATGCCAAATTTTTTAAAAAGTTCAATTTGTCTTTCAAGAATAGATTTTCCATTAACATCAATCAAAGGTTTAGGTAAATCTTTTGTCAAATCACCTAATCGCGAACCTATTCCTGCTGCAACAATAATTGCTTTCATACGATAATAATAATTAATCCGAATAATATAACTTGGGATATAGGCGAATGATTAAATCACTTTGTTATGAGGTTATTTTATTGAAATGAATATTAGAAAAAAGTTAAAATTTAAAGGAAAAAATATTGATGTTCTAGATTTTGAAACAAATTTAACAAAAATGAAAATTAAACATGAAATGATTGAACAAGGAAATGCAGTTGCAGTATTAGCATTACAAAAAGATGATATTATTTTAGTAAGAGAATTTAGATTTCCAATTGGATATGTATTAGAAATTCCTGCAGGAAATGTTGATAGTGGAGAAACCCCATTGAAAGCAATTAAACGAGAACTATTAGAAGAAACAGGATACAAAGCTGGAAAAATTAAACATTTAATGAAATTTTATCCTAAGTTAGGATATAATACACAAATTATTGATTGCTATGTTGCAACGGATTTGATAAAAATTACTGAGCCAAATTTAGAAGAAGGAGAATTACTTTCTGTTAAAAAAATGAAATTTAAAAAATTTCTTAAAATGATTAAAGATGGAAAAATTTTGGGATCTTATACTATTTGTGCAGCGTTAACTTATGAATTACAAAAAAATAATTAATCTTGATCATACCAAACACTATCAATTGACCCTGGATTTTCTATTGTAGGAGATTTTTGTGTATTTTTTTGAATTATAGGATGTCGCCACAAATTAGTACTAGATATCATTCTAAGTGCTTTACTTTTTCCAACCATAGTTTCGCCATATGTATTCAAAGTATCTTGAACAGATTTGAATTGTTTTTCAGTTAATTCAAAGCTGATATTATAAGAATTTGTTAATTTGAAATTATCTAAATTAGTATCATTTGTATTTGTTAGCCATTTTATTACATCATATTTGAATTCAAATACAGGATTAGTCTCCATTCTATTTTTGCCTAATGTATTATGAGCAGTTCCACGGCAAAAATTTGACACGTCTTTGAACTTATCTTCCCAATCAATATCTTTTTTTTCAGAATTTTTGATGAAATCATGTGCGATTTTTAAAATATAACCAGCCCAGTCATCCATCGATTCAGCTGTTACTTCTGCAAGGAAATTATACATCACATTAATTCCTTCTTTACCATCTAGAAGTTTTTGATATTCCGAATCTTTTTGATAATTTTCGATAATTTCTTCTGGCGAATCCCATAATTCATTTATTGTTGAATCTTTGAAACGTTGAAAAATATCTTGAATTGAAGATGGTGCATCTTTTATGTCATCTTTAATTTTACAGAAATAATCAAAAACATCCAAGTTTTGCTCTCTCATAAATTTGATTATTGGATCATAGACAGTTCCACGATTAGTCACATATGTTACAAATGCTAAAATTCTCATATCAACATATTCTTCAAAGCTCATATGTGGAGAACTAACTGAAACTTCTTCATATTCAAGAACTGTTTTTCCGTTACTTAATTTTGCAAAATCACGTTGTAAAATACGGAATTTAGTATGTAAATCCCACTTCTTTCTTTCAGCAGGAGTACCCATTTCTGAACCATCTAACATCATACATGTGTGAACTTGTATTTCATCCATTCGAGCACTTACCAAATCTCTTAATGTTTTCATATGATTTTCATAAGTTTCTCCAGGTAAACCAAGTATGACTTCAGCTCTTGTTTGTAATCCTGCATCTTTGATTGCAGGTTGTAATGCTAACATTTGATCAGTACTAATATTATCTCTTCTAATATTTTTCAAAACAGTTTGATCTAGAGATTGAACAGACATCCACAAAGGCATTGAATCTTTTAATGTTTTTATGGCTTCAATTATTTTTTCTTTTTGATTTTTTCCAGTACTAATATAGATGAAATCAGGATAATTATATTCAGTTTGTAATTTAGCAAGATGTTTAGATATATCCCTGTCTCTAGGATACATTCCAAAATTTAAATCACTAAATATCATATTATGCGTTTTATCATGTTTATGATTTGCAATATAATTTAGTTCATCAATTACACGTTCCAATCCAAAACTATTAACTTTATTAACTTCATCTTTACCATCAGCACAAAATGTACAATGGAAAGGACAACCACGATTTGTTTGCATCATTGGAGTTAATTTTCCATCAAAGAATTTATCTAGTAACCCAGTTGTGTAAGGAGAAGGTATTTCATCTAGATTTTTAATTCTAATTATCGGGATCGTGTATTTTATTTCATCATTTTCACCTCTAGTAACACAACCATCAATTGGTTCGGTTAACACAGTAGATCTTATTTCAGAAGAAGATTTTGAACGCAAAGCTTTTTCAACAACATTAGAAAATCCAACTTCTCCGTCAACAGGAACATAAACATCAATTTTTGAATATTTTTTCATAAATTTTCTTTGAGATGGAAGATCAATAGGGAAATTTGGACCACCCCATACCAATAATGTATCAGGATTTCTTTCAGACATTATAGAAAACATTTCATAACTTAGATTTCTGTTCCAAACGTAATTACTTAGTGCCAATATATCAGGAGGATTTTCTTTCATTGCCTTTTCTAAATCACCAATGTACTTGAAAAGAGTTAGATCCACATTATCTCCAAATTGTTTTTTACAATAGGCTGCAACAAATCCAATATTCAGAGGCATGGATTCTGCAGAAATTGTTACAGTTTCATAAGTAAGATCACCCAAATAGATTTTCAATGGTTTTCGATTATTTTTCAAAGAACTTTCCTTGATAGTATGGATATATAAACAATATTCAGAAATTCAACTAAATTATTGATAAAAAATAGTATCAAATGAATAATTTTTTAGCAATCTCCAAATCCTGAATAGTATCAATTTCACACCATTTACCGTTAACATTCAATGTATACATCTGAATTCCAGATAGTCGTAATTCTTCAAAAAAATCAATAAATTTTGCATTCATAAAAGTAGATGCAAAGTGAAACTTTCCAGTATGATACTTTTCTAAATCATTATATTTCTGTAAGAAAATATTAGACGACATAGCAGACATTTTCATTAATCCAATAAATTCAACTACAGAATAAGAATTATCAATTTCTAAAGAATTTTTAAAAAATTTTATTATTTTATTATTTTTCAATGCAATGAAATCAGATTGCGTAGGAGGATTATCAGATCTTGATTCATATGATTTTTTCCAATTGGGATCACTCACCAAAACAAAATCATCTTTATTTTCTAGTAATTCTTCTAAAATTTTTTCTTCAAATAAAATATCTCCAAATGAAATTATTACATCTTCAGATATTTCATTTCTTGCCTTCATTAAACTTCCAATTTGTTCTGTTTGTTGATATTCAGAATTATAAACATAATTCACATCATTAAATTTAATTTTATCATTTTTGTAACCAGTTACAATGAATATTTCATTAATTCCAAATTTTTTAAAAAGTTCAATTTGTCTTTCAAGAATAGATTTTCCATTAACATCAATCAAAGGTTTAGGTAAATCTTTTGTCAAATCACCTAATCGTGAACCTATTCCAGCTGCGATGATAATTGCTTTCATTTTTTTAATTTTAGTGAATTCATAAATCTTTTTTTAATGAATTCGGGTTTTAATGATACACGGTGACTTCTTACATCACTTTTTGAAATTTTTATCACAATCATTACAGATTGATTAATTTTTTTAATTTTTTTGAAACAATTTTTTAAAGAAGTTTTGTCGTTTATGGTAAATACTTTATAATTACAGATTTGGCCAAACTTAGATATTTCTATTTTATTTGATGCAGTAGGTTGACCACCAGTAGATTCATGACTATTATTATCAAAAATAATATGAATTAGGTTCTTAGGACGTAAATATCCAGTTGTAACTAGCGAACCTAAGTTCATTAAAATATTTCCATCACCATCAAAAACATAAATTTTTTTTCTAGGGTTTTTTAATGCAATACCAAGTCCAATTGAAGATGCCAATCCCATAGAACCTATCATATAGAAATTAGAAATTTTTTCTTTTAGTTCGAATAAATCCCTACTCATAAATCCATTTGCAGACACAATTGGTTCTAAATCAATTTGATCGAGTATGATTTTCATTGCTTCTTTTCTAATCATGAAATTCCCTCTTTACAATTAGTGCACATGAAGAATTTTTTTGAATTTTTTTGAGTGCCCAATCACAATTTTTTTTCCAATTATTCTCTGAAAGAGTTTTTGAAGGTAATTCAATAATTTTGATCAAGTCTGGCTGAATTTTTCCAATCTGAAGATGTTCAGGAGCATCATCTTTAAGATAACCTCTCCAACCAATTAAAAAAATTATAGGAATTTTATATAATTTTACAAGTGATGTTATCGTACTAAGTGAATTTGCAAATCCAGCATTCTGCATGAAAACTAAAGAATTACTTCCAGACAAGCACATCCCAGTAGCAATACCAATTGCTTCTTCTTCCCTAGTAGTAACAATAATTTTTTTATTTTTTAATCCATATGATATGAATTCTTTAAGTGTTGAGTCAGGAACTCCAATAAAATTTTGTATTTTATGTTTTTGGAGATAATCGAAAATTTTAATTTGAAACGAATTTGTCAAGAGATATAACCTAATTTTCGTAACTTCTCTTCGATATCTTTTTCTTGCGATTTAATCTCAAACATTTCTTGTAATTTGAAAATATCATCCATTGGTGACATTTCATTCTGTATTTCATCCATATTGTTTGCATCTTTCATTTTTCCAAGTAGATTATTAAGTGCTAAATGAGCTGCTCGCAATGTTTGATTAGCATAAATCACCATTTTGATATTATGTGAAATTAATTCATCAATTTTTACAGAATAATATGTTGTAGGTATAACAACTAAAGGTGAACTACCTTTCCATGATTCGGAAAATTCAAAAATTTCTTCAGGTGAAATTTTTTTCGAATGAATTAAAATTAAATCTGCTCCTGCTTTCTCATATGCATATGCTCGTTTTAGAGCTTCTTCCATTCCAATTCCAGAAATTAATGCTTCAACACGAGCAATTATTGAAAATGCTTTATTCTGTTTTACATCATTAGCTGCAAGTATTTTTGCAACAAAATCTTTTTCAGATAATAGCTGATTATTACCATTTTTCAATAGACTATTTTGTTTGGGAAATGTCTTATCTTCAATACATATTCCAGCAATACCAGCGTTTTCATATTTTTTCACCAAATATCTAACATTATTCGCATCACCGTAACCAGTGTCACAATCTGCAATCACAGGTATTTCACAGGATTGAGCCATGTTAGATGCAGCATCAAAAAATTCAGTCATAGTTAAGATACTAGCATCAGGCACGTTATGAATTGCCGAAATTGCAAAGCTTCCAGCCCAAATTGCATCAAAATCATGTGCTTCAACTAATTTTGCAGACATGGCATCATAAGCACCACAAACTTTTACAATTGGTTTTTTTTCTAATAAATTTACTAAATTTTCGGATTGATTCATTAAGAAAATGATAATTGTAAGTTATAAAAAACATCCCATCAATTATAATGTATGAGTGTTATCAAACAACCAAATTGTATCAAATTTGGAACAGATGCTGCAAAAGATTTCAAATATCCAAATAAATCATTAGTAATTACATCAAAAGGAGCAATTTCAAGAGGATGGCTTAATTACGTAAATTTAGAAAATCAAATGTTTTTTGATGATGTTGAACCAAATCCATCATCAAACACAGCCAAAAAAATAATTTCAAATTTTGAAAATAAAGATATAGATTGTGTCATAGGATTAGGAGGTGGAAGTTCACTGGATGTTGCAAAATATGTTGGTTACAAATTACAAAAGAAGAAGATTCTAATTCCAACTACATTTGGGAGTGGAAGCGAAGTTACTAGAATTGCAGTACTAACTGTAGATGGAAAGAAAAAAAGTTTTCATGATGACAATATGTTTGCAGATGTTGCAATTGTAGATCCATATTTTATTAAAAATACACCAATGAAGATTATCAAAAATTCAGCTATAGATGCATGCGCACAATGTTCGGAAGGATATGATAGTAAAAATGGAAATGAATATACAAAATTTCTTTGCAAAAAAGCATTTGATATTTTAGAAGATGCAATAATTAATGAAAAATATGAGAATTTACCCATGGGTTCATTGATTACGGGATTAGGTTTTGGTAATTGTTCAACAACATTAGGCCATGGATTATCATATGTTTTTTCAAATGAAGGATATAGTCACGGTCATGCTTTAGCGTATACAACATATGAAGCTCATAAATTTAATTCATCAATTTTTACAGAACGATTTTATAAAATTATGAAGAAATTAAAATTTGATGAAATATTTTTGGAAGAAAATGTGATTAGTGCGGCAAAAACAATTTTAACTGATCGAAAACATTTAGATAATAATCCAAAACTTGTTACAGAAAAAAATCTTATAGATATTTTAAAAAAGTTTAAGAGAAATTAAATTTTATTATTTAACATATTGAGTAGTTCTTTTCTCATCATCACTAAAAATTACTCCAACAGTTCTCAATAAAGAAATATTATTATCATTACAATAATTAATTAATATTTTCACATACTCTGGAAATTTTTCCTTATTTTCATTATTTTTAATAATTGATGAGAATAGATCATCATGATCCAACATAACAATTTTATTTTTTGTTTCTAAAGCATTACAAATTTCATCAATATTGCTAATTGCTAAAGCGCTTTCAATTTTTGGAACAATGTTTATCCTTGATGGTAATTTATCCAAAAATGGTTGTAAATCATTTTTAGATTCAACATTAGAAATTGCAAAATAATGAATATTCGAAAATTTTTTGGCTATAGGTACAATTTCTTCTAATGAATAGCGATTATTTGGAGGTTTTAATCTACCAATTGGTAAATCTATAAAAAATTTCATTTCTTTATTTTTTTCTAGTTTTGATTTTAGTTCATCTAAGTTATTACACCAAGCTAAATTTATCCTAAAAACAGAATTTTCAGGTAGTTTAAGATTATAAGAATCAATATTCTGTGAAATTAAAAACATATAAAAAAAAATCTCTTAATATATTATAAATTCTACTATAGAAATTTCTAAAGAAGGATAAATAAACAATTTTTTTAATATAGAGTGAGTTAGAAATTAAATGAGAATACTAATTGTAGGTAATAAAAATAGATTTATTCATTTAAAAGACTTTATGATTGAATTAGAAAAATTAGGAATTACGTGTAAATTAATTTTTGATTTAGATTTTATTGAAAAAACTACTAGTGTTAATTTCAGAAGTTTAGTAAATAAAAAAACACAAATTAACAAATTATTAGAAAATTTTAAACCAGATATGATATTGTTAGACCGCATTACCAAATTAAATAAAATATTCCTAAAAAAGAAAATTCCAACAATCATACTACTTAGAGGAAATTATTGGGAAGAAGCAGAGTGGGCAAAAAAAACTATTTACAATTCACCAATTAAACGTATATCTTACCAAAAAAATGTTAAACTTGTTGATTCAAGTTTTAAAGAATCAGCATTAATTTTACCAATTTCAAAATATCTAGAGAAAGAAGTACGAAAAAGATATCCAGAGAAAAATATTGAATTATTATATGCAGATGGACGAAATCCAACTAAATGGAATATTTCACAAAATAAAAAATTAATTCATCCATCAGTAGGATTATTACAAGGTCTGAACATTTGGGGTAAAACTAGAGAATTAACTACTTTAGAAAATATTTTAAGAGAGATGCCGAAAGTCACATTTTATTTAGCAGGTGATGGAATTTACAAGAATGAAATTATCTCAAACTTAAATAAATTCGATAATTTTGTTTGGTTAGGTAATCTAAAATATCCATATGAAGTTTCTGATTTTCTTTCAGAAATTGATATCTTTTTACTATTATCAGGATTGGAAGGTTTTGGTCAAAGTGTTTTAGAAGCTATGTTAATGAAAAGACCCGTGATTGCTACTAATGTTGGCGGTATTCCAGAAATTGTTAATGATCAAAAAACAGGTTTTTTAGTTAATTTGAATGATCATGAAAAAATAATAGAATATATTGAAAAATTGTTGAACAATCCAAGTTTAATTGAGGAAATTACAGATAATGCACTTGAAAATGTAAAAGCTAAATTTTCATGGGAAATAATCGCAAAGAATTTTCTTCAGATTTTAGAAAAAAATAGTTTTTTCAAAATGATGAAAGATTAGATAAATTTATGTAATATCAAATTTTAATTTTTTATATGCAATTTTTAAGATTTTTGCCTATTTTAGCAATTTCTTTAATTTTTGGACAATTCTCAATACCTAATGCATCAGCTTACATTGATCCAGGTAGTGGAAGTATGATTGTTCAAATGTTAATTGGTACGTTAGTAGGTGTAGGAATTGCAGTTAAGATATACTGGCAAAAGATCAAGATGAAATTTATGAAATAATGAATGTTGAAAAATTGTAAGTGAACTTTTTATCTATCATAATTTAAAAAATCAATAGTTGACTTCAAATGATATAAAAAAATTAGTTGTGGATAATGCATCATTTAGAGATCCAAGTGGATATGTCATACATTTCAATAATTCAATTTATAGAATAATTAATGAAAATTATTCTACCATTTATACAAAATGTATTGAAAGTGGATTATTCAAAAAATTAGTCGAGGATAAACTATTACTAAATTTTGAAGAAAGTTCTGATTTAGGTTTAGAAAATATAAAAATATTCAAAATACTTAAACAGGAAAAAATTCAATTTATTTCTTTTCCATATGAATGGTCATTTGATATGCTAAAAGACGCTGCATTATTGACTTTAGAAATTCAAAAAAGATGTATAGAATTTGGATTATCATTAAAAGATGCAAGTGCATACAACATTCAATTTCATAATGGGAAACCTATACTAATTGATATTACATCATTTGAGATATATCATG
>MDTB01030316.1_pt1 | contig 12114 bp, 12 predicted proteins | sample 811161 | NCBI WGS metagenome assembly MDTB01 (sample SAMN05326650, study PRJNA326480) | marine metagenome | isolation source: seawater | place: Mediterranean Sea | collected 2009 | reverse complement strand
TTTTTTTTTAAGAAAATAGTAAATAGCTTTTGTACCTAGAACAGATCCCCCAATACCTACAATAACTACTGAGTCAAATTTTTTAAATCTTTTAATTATTTTATTATTGAAATTGAGTTTAAATTTTTTACTGAGAAAGTGGAAATAATGTCCATTTGTATCAATATTTGAAATAATATCTTGAATATATTTTTTAGATAGGATTTTATTTTTTTTTAAAATTGTCTTATTGATCAAAGAATTTGAAAGATTATTTAAACATTTATAATTTGTTTTATTATTTTTCACTATTTAATCTGTCTAATTATAGAGTCCTCTGTTGATGAAGACTTACTTTTTGTTTTGCTCAATTTTTCTTCCGGTAAATTAAGAATACTTTTTATATTTTTTTCCTGATTTTTTTTAGTCATCTCTCCTGGTGTGGGTAATTTATCGTAATCAGGTGGTTGCGAAAGGGGCTCTCTTTTCTTTATTAAAAATTCATCTGTAGAGGATTTTTTTTCATTTCTTAACACATCTCCAACTTCACCAAGGCCCTGACAGGAAGTCAATAAGATATTTAGGGAAATAAGTATTAGAAGAATTTTTAATTTACTCATTTTGTTTTTATTGCTTCTTTTAATAAAATTAAAATTATACCAGTAGTAATAAATATATCCGCAATATTAAAAGTAAACCAGTGATAATTTTTATAGTGAAGATCTATAAAATCAGGAACACCATAAAATGTCAATCTGTCGTATAAATTTCCAATAGCACCACCTAAAATTATTGAATAAAAATATTTTTCTACATTTGTTGATTTAATCATAAAAAAAATAATGAGTAATATTACGGTAAAAATTAATAGTGAAATTAAATGATAAGTTAAATTTGCCTCCATATTAAATAGCCCAAAACCTATTCCAGTATTCCAAACTAATTCAAAATTAACGTAATCATTAATATAAATTGATTTATTTTCAATTTGGTTATTTATTATTTTTAATTTACTTACTCTATCAACAAAAAATGTAAAAATTATTATTATAAAACCTAAAAAATTATTCTTAGAAAATAAACTAGACATTAAATATTATTAATTAATTTAGAACATCGTTCACAGTTTGTATTTAGGATTTTCCAACATCTATTACACTTGGAACCAGCAGCTTTTTTTACAATTACTTTAATTTCATCTTTAGTATTTTTACTAATTGTTTTCTGAGCTTTAGATGTAATAAAATATTCAGGTAAATCTAAGCCTTCCAGAAGATTATATACTTTTTTACTAGAAAGAATTTCAATGTCAGCCTCTAAACTTGAGCCAATATCTTTGCTAGTTCTCTTTTCCTCAATTGCTATATTTGCTATTTGTTTGACTTTATATAAATCTCTCCACTTATTCTCTAAATCAACGTTTTTCCAATTTTTCGGAATTGATACAAAGTCAAGTTGATGAATACTTTCTTCTTTTTTTGACACTAAACTGTATATTTCTTCCGTAGTAAAAACAAAAATTGGTGCATACCACTTTAGCAAACATTCTAAGATTATGTTAAGAACAATTATACAATTTTTTCTTTTTTTTGAACTTATATCGTCACAATATAAGACGTCTTTTCTAATATCAAAATAAAAAGAAGATAAATCTAAAGTGCAGAAATTTAATAAATCTTTGTACATTTTATGAAAGTTATAATTTTTTAGATTATCTTTTATTGACTCGTCTAATCGAAATATTTTATTTAAAATGTATCTTTCTAGTTCTTCAAATTCTTTAAACTTTAAATTTTTAAGATCTTGTTTTTCAAAATTATCTTGAATATTTCCCAGTATAAATCTAAAAGTGTTCCTTATTTTTCTATAAGACTCTGAATGTTGCGATAAAATTTTATTGTCTATTCTTAAGTCTTCAGAATAATCAGAAGAAGCTACCCAAGCACGAAGAATATCAGCTCCATAATTTTTTAAGATGTCATCAGGAGATATTACGTTTCCTGATGATTTTGACATTTTCATACCTTTTCCATCAACAACAAATCCATGTGAAAGTATGCTATCGTATGGAGCTCTGCCTCTTGTTCCGCATGACTCTAGTAAAGATGAATGGAACCAGCCTCTATGTTGGTCAGAGCCTTCTAAATACATGTCGGCTGGCCATTTTAAATCTTTTCTTTGTTCTAATACAAAACTATGAGTTGAACCACTATCAAACCATACTTCTACAATGTCATTAAGTTTTTCATAATCATCTGAATTGTAGTCATCACCTAAAAATTTCTCAGGTTTATCTGTAAACCAACAATCAGAACCCTCTTTTTCATAAATGTCTGCAATACGATCTATGACCTTTTGATCTCTCAAAGGTTCTCGGGTTTTTTTATTGATAAAAATAGGTAAAGGAACTCCCCACACCCTTTGCCGAGAAACACACCAGTCAGGCCTTCCCTCTACCATTGACATCAGTCTCTCTTTTCCTTTCTCAGGATAGAAAGTTGTTTCATTGATAGCTTTAATAGCTTTTTTTCTTAGTGAATTTTTTTCCATAGAAATAAACCATTGAGGAGTCGCTCTATAAATCAAAGGAGCTTTAGATCTCCAAGAATGTGGATAGCTATGTCTAAGTTTATCATGGCTCAATAATTTTTTTTCTTCTTTAAGTTTATCAATTACAATTGGATCAGCTTTAAAAACGTGTATATCAGTAAAAAAAGGTATTTCATTTGTATATAAACCCTTGTCATCAATTGTATATTTGGAAGAAATATTGTTTTTTAAACATAAATTAAAATCATCTGGTCCATGACTTGGTGCACAATGCACTATACCAGTTCCTTGTTCAAGATTTACAAATCTTGCTTCAAGCATTGGAACATCATAACTATAACCTAAATTTAAAAATGGATGAGTGCAGATTGTATTTTTAAAATCTGAACCTTTAAATTTATTTAAAACTTTATATTTATTAATTTCACAAGATTTTAAAACTGACTCTATTAAATTTGATGCTACAACTATTTTTTTACCTTTAAAAGTTTCTAAATCTTGTATTTCTATAACTGAATAGTCTATTGATTCATTAAAAGCTAAAGCTTTATTAGCAGGAATAGTCCACGGTGTAGTTGTCCAAATAATTATATTACTATCCTTTAAAAATTCTTTATCGCTTTTTTTAACTTTAAAAGAAACAAATATAGTATTTGAAGTATGGTCCATATACTCAACCTCGGCATCGGCTAAAGCTGTTTTTTCGACAGTCGACCATAAAACAGGCTTAAAACCTTGATACAAACTTTTATCAAGCAAGAATTTTCCTAGCTCACGAACGATTTGTGCTTCTGCATTAAAACTCATTGTGGAATAATAATTTTTAAAATCTCCAACTACACCTAATCTCTTGAATTCTTTTATATGTATTTCAATCCATTTTTTTGCAAAATCACGACATTCTTTTCTAAAATCTTTTACAGGGACTTCATCTTTATTTTTTTTATTTTTTTTATAAAGCTCCTCAATTTTCCACTCTATAGGCAAACCATGACAATCCCAACCAGGAACATAGATCGAGTCTTTTCCGCTCATCTGTTGGAATCTTATAATCATGTCTTTTAAAATTTTGTTAAGCGCCGTTCCCATGTGTATATGTCCATTTGCATATGGAGGTCCGTCATGTAAAATAAATTTTTCTTTTCCTTGAGATGCACTTCTAATTTTTTCAAATACTTTATTTTTTTCCCAACTTTCTAAAATTAATGGTTCTTTATTGGGTAAATTAGCTTTCATTGAAAAAGCAGTTTTAGGCAATTGTAAATTTTCTTTTGACATCTATTTTTTTGCTAATTTAATATCTTTCTTTATTTGTATCTTAAGATCATTAATATTTTTAAATTTTTTTTCTTTCCTTATAAATTTTATAAAATTCACTTTTAAAGTCTTTTTATATAAATTCTGTTTTAAACGAAATATATTTACCTCTAATAATAATTTTTTTCCCCTAAAAGTCGGCCTATAACCGATATTTGCTATTCCCTTTCTTAATTTTTTACCTATTTTAACTTTCACTGCATAGACACCTAATTTTGGTAAAATATAATTTTTTAAATTAATATTGCATGTTGGAAAGCCAATTTTTTTTCCTCTTTTATTTCCATTAATAACTTTACCTTCTATACACCAAGGTCTGCCTAAATATTTATTAACTTTAATAATTTGTCCTTTTGCGATCTCTTTTCTTATAATGGTTGAAGATAAAATTTTATTATTTTTTTTAAGTGGTTTCGAAATAATTGATTTATAAGAAAAAAGATTTTCATTTTTTTTTAATGTATTTATATTTCCTTCTCTATTTTTTCCAAATTTGAAATTTTTACTTACAAATATAAATTTAGAATTCAGTCTATCAACAAGAATTTTTTTAATGAATTCAATTGGTGACAAATTGGAAAATTTTTTATTAAATTTGATTATATTAATAAAATCTACTTTCAATTTTTTTAATCCATATATTTTTTGACCAAAATTGTTGATTCTATGATTCTTGAGGTTTTTATTGAAAAACATAACAGGGACAGGTTCGAAGGTGATAACTCCAAATTTCAAATTATTCTCTCTAGCTTTTTTTTTGCCTGAAGAAGAACTTTTTGGTGTCCTAAATGCAAGCCATCAAAGTTACCAATGGCAATTACTTTTTTATTTTTATTTGATATATTATAATATTTTTTCATTTTACCAGCAAAGTTCATTTTGAAAAAAGCTGCTAGTAACTTTATATTTTTTAACTAAGTCTGCAAGTTCATTTTCTTTTTCAAATTCAGATCTATGTACACCATTTGAAATAAATAATGAGTCTATCTTTAAATTATTAGCACCTTTAATGTCAGTATTTAAATTGTCACCTATTATAAAATTTTTCTCACCTTTTTTTAAAATTGTGTCATAAACTTCTTTATAAGGTTTGCCAAAATAAATAACTTGGCCTCCTAAAGACTTAAATACCTCTGCAACACTGCCTGCACAATATTCTTGCTGGTTTCCTCTATGAACAGTTAAGTCTGGGTTTGTGCAAATAAGTTTTTTATTAGTACTGTGTTTTAACAATTTTTTATAATATTTTAAATTTGAGACGTAATCGTCAAATAAACCTGTGCATAGTATAAAATCACATTCTAATAAATTTGATCTATTTTTTTCCAAACCTTGAAACAGCGATGTGTCCCTTGTGGGTCCAAGGTGAAAAAATTTAGATCCAAATTTTTCTTTTTTTAGTGAATCCATTGCTGCTTGTCCTGATGTCATTATATTTTCTAAGTATTCATCTTTCATTTTAAGTTTCTTTAAAAAAAGTTTAACTGACTCGCTTGGTCTCGGTGCATTAGACAAAAAAATTATTTTTTTTCCATATTTTTTTAAATTTTCAACCGCTATTAATGCATTTTTGTTAAGTTCTAATCCGTCATGCATTACTCCCCACAAATCAATAATAAATGTATCGTAATGATTAAAAATTTCAGATAAATGATCGAGTTTTTTCAATTTAATTGGTTCCTTTTATAATCTTTATAGAAAAGATAGCAAAATATAGCAATATTAAGGTTTATGGAGCTTTAAAATTGTATGTCAGACACTTGAAATTTTATCAAAACTTACCATATCAAGCCTACATACAAATTACAGGAGAAAAATATGAAATTTAGACCCTTACATGACAGAGTGCTAATTAAGGTACTTGATAGTGAAGAAAAAACATCTGGAGGAATCATAATACCAGATACAGCTAAGGAAAAACCTCAAGAAGGAGAAGTGGTGGCAGTTGGACCTGGCGCTAAAAATGATCAAGGAAAAATATCTCCAATGGATGTAAAAATAGGAGACATTGTTTTATTTGGAAAATGGTCCGGAACAGAAGTAAAAATAGAGAATAAAGAATACAGCATCATGAAGGAGTCTGACATCATGGGCATAACTAAAAATAAAAAATAATAGAATTAAAAAGGAGATACAAAATGGCAAAAATAATAAAATTCAGTACTGAGGCCAGAACTAAAATGCTAAATGGTGTTAACGTACTTGCGAATGCGGTCAAAGTAACATTAGGTCCTAAGGGTCGTAATGTTGTTATGGATAAATCTTATGGTGCTCCAAGAACTACTAAGGATGGTGTGTCTGTGGCTAAAGAAATTGAGCTAGAGGATAAGTTTGAAAATATGGGTGCTCAAATGGTAAAAGAAGTTGCAAGCAAAACAAATGATAATGCTGGTGATGGCACAACTACAGCTACAATATTAACACAAGCTATTGTAACAGAAGGATTAAAGTATGTTACTGCAGGAATGAATCCGATGGATATTAAACGTGGAATTGATAAAGCTGTAGAACACGTTATTGAAAAATTAAAATCATCTGCAAAAAAAGTAAAAGCTAACGAAGAAGTAGCACAAGTAGGAACGATTTCTGCTAATGGAGAAAAATCTATTGGAGATATGATTTCTAAAGCTATGCAAAAAGTTGGTAATGAAGGTGTGATTACTGTTGAAGAAGCAAAAGGGGTTGAAACAGAGCTTGATGTGGTAGAGGGAATGCAATTTGATAGGGGCTATTTATCACCTTACTTTGTAACCAATACAGAAAAAATGACTACAGAATTAGAAAATCCTTTAATTCTTTTAGTTGAAAAAAAACTTGCAAACTTACAACCAATGGTCCCTTTGCTAGAGTCAGTTGTTCAAGCAAATAGACCTTTAATGATTATTTCAGAGGATGTTGAAGGAGAAGCTCTTGCAACTTTAGTCGTAAATAAATTAAGAGGTGGTTTAAAAGTAGTTGCTGTAAAAGCTCCAGGGTTTGGAGATAGAAGAAAAGCGATGTTAGAAGATATAGCTATCTTGACAGGTGGACAAGTGATCTCTGAGGACCTTGGAATAAAATTAGAAAACGTTAAAATTGGTGACTTAGGATCTTGTAAAAAAGTTAAGATTGATAAAGAGAATAGTACTATGGTAGCTGGCGAAGGTAAAAAATCTGACATTGAAGCTAGATGTAATCAAATTAGATCAGAAATAAATGAAACAACCTCTGACTATGATAAAGAAAAACTTCAAGAAAGATTGGCTAAATTAGCTGGTGGTGTTGCTGTAATTAAAGTTGGTGGGGCAACTGAAGTTGAGGTTAAAGAGAGAAAAGATAGAGTTGAAGATGCTTTGAACGCAACTAGAGCTGCTGTCGAAGAAGGCGTAGTTATTGGAGGTGGATGTGCTTTATTGTATGCATCATTAGATCTCGATGGTTTAAAAGTTAAAGGTGACGATCAAAAAGCTGGGGTTGAGATTGTTAAAAAAGCTCTACAAGCACCAATAAGACAAATTACTGCTAATGCAGGTGTCGACGGTGCTGTGATAGTAGGAAAACTAATAGAAGGAAAAAAATCTACTCAAGGATACGACGCCCAAAATGAAGAGTATGTAGATATGTTTTCTAAAGGAATTATAGACCCTGCAAAAGTCGTTAGGTCGGCTCTTCAAGATGCTGCTTCAATAGCAGGATTATTGATTACTACAGAAGCTATGATTTCAGACAAGCCAGAGGAGAAAGACTCTAGTCCAGCTATGCCACCTATGGGTGGCGGCATGGGTGGCATGGGCGGCATGGGCGGCATGGGCGGCATGGGAATGTAATCCTAATTGCGACCAACTAACATTTAAAAAAGGGCAGTTTTTACTGCCCTTTTTTTTATATAAATGAAAACAACAAATTTAATTATTAAAATAATTAATCAAAATTTTAACCTAACTTGCATAGTACGCTGTTTTTAGTTTATAATAGTTTTAAAGTAATTTATGAATGCATTTATCGCAGCAGTTATTGAAAAAAAGACCATTTTAATAGCAAATGAAGGTAGGCTCTTAAAAAAAAGCTTTCTAGGTTTTGCTATTTTAATAATGGCATTTCAGGTTAATGGCTTTGGCGATTTAGTCCGTCAGGCATTAGTCGATGCGTATTTACAGGTATCAGTATTTGTAGGATTTACATTATTTATTTTTATTGGGATGGACGCATTAACAAAGTTTAACATTGCTTATATATTAGATAAATCAAAAAAATTTCACGTAATTATGGCTTCTCTTCTTGGTGCGCTTCCTGGATGTGGTGGTGCTATAGTGGTAGTAACTCAATACATACAAGGCAGAATAAGTTTTGGATCATTAGTTGCTGTATTAACTGCTACTATGGGGGATGCTGCTTTCTTGTTATTAGCCACTGAGCCATTTACTGGTTTATTTATATTTACTTTAGGTGCTACAGTCGGAGCTCTGACAGGTTATATGGTTGATAAAATCCATGGTGTTAATTACTTGCAAGAGACCTCAAAAATAAAAGTTGAATTTGAAAAACTTCAAAAAACATTCGTATCTAAATTTAATATTTTCTGGACTCTGATTTTTATACCGGGATTTATAATTGGCTTATTTGTTGCTTTTCAACAAGACATAGATCAAATTTTAAAAGTTCCAAATGGATATAGCTTAGTAACTTCTTTAGGTTTAGCAGGAGCAATGCTGTCTTTATTTATGTGGTCACTAAATCCTCTCAGTGACTTTCAATGTTCAACTGATAGAACAAGGTCGCTTTTACCTAGGGTGGTTGATACAACAAACTTTGTTACGACTTGGGTAATATGTGCATTTCTAATTTTTGAAATATTTATGTATTTTACTTCTGTAGATTTAAAAACGATTTTTAATGTATGGACTCCTTTAATTCCTTTTGTAGCAATACTTTTAGGTTTTCTTCCAGGGTGCGGGCCACAGATTATAGTAACTACTTTTTATTTAAATGGAATTATTCCACTATCAGCCGAAATAGGGAACGCTATTTCTAATGACGGAGATGCTTTGTTTCCAGCGATAGCTCTTGCGCCTAAGGCAGCGATTATAGCAACATTGTATAGCGCTATTCCAGCAATTATCTTTGCTTATAGTTATATGTTTTTGTTTGAATAAAATAAAAATCTAAATATATATTATATTTTAAGAGGTCTAATTTTATTTTTACTTTTTTTGGAAATTAGCAAACAGGCTTGGGATTTTAAAATCATTCCATCTTTAAGGATTCTTAGATTATTATCATTTAATGTTTTTCCAGTGGAAGTAATATCTGTAATGATTTCTGAAGAACCAATAAATGGATAGGTTTCTGTTGCGCCAAGACTTAAAATTAATTTGTATTGAGTTACTCCTTTTGAGATAAAAAAATCATTAGTTAAGTTTGGATATTTTGTTGCAACCCTGAGTCTTGAATTTCTTTTGAATCTAATATCAAATGCTACCTCCTCTAAATCAGCAATAGTTTGGACATCTATCCAATCATCTGGGACGGCAACTACTAAATTTGCATTTCCAAACTCAAGTCTAGTTCTAACTTCTATTTTATTTTGTAAATTTTTTTCTGATTCTTTGAGAAGGTCAAGACCAGAAATTCCCATATCCAAAGTTCCATCTCCTAATCTTTGAATGATTTCTTTTGCGTGGAGATAAATAATCTTAATATTAGACATGCTTTCAATAGAAGCAAAATAGTTTCTTTCTTTATTACTTTGTAAAATTTTAAAACCTCTTTCGTTAAAAAAATCTATAGATTTATCTTTTAACCTTCCTTTACTTGGTAAGCCTATAGTGATTAAATTGTTCATATGTTATTTAAATTAATTGCAGCTCCTACGGCTGCTATATTTTTTTTAGCCCCTAAGCTTTTAAGCAAACCATCATAACGGCCTCCTCTTGCTATTTCTTTGTTTCCAGAAAATACTTCAAATACGATACCTGTATAATATTCAATATCCCTGCCAAAGTTAGTGATGAATTTTACTTCATGTTTTATTTTTTTTAAGTTCTTAATTGATTTAAATTCTTTAAAGATATTTTTTTTTATATTATTTTTTATAGCGAAATCTAATAAATCATTATCTAATTGAGATAACTTACAGTTAATTTTAAGAAATGATCTAATAACTTTAACAATTTCTTTTCCTTTGCTAAATGATCTTGGATCTTTAATTTTTTTATCAAATCTATTTAGTATTTCAGAAATATTACGTCCCGCTATAGTTTTGTTTTGTTGCATTTTTTTCATTTCATAAAATCTCTTTTTATCAGTATCAAAAGCAACTGAGTCAATGTCTGAATTTTTTTCTAATCTTTTCAATAATTCTTCAAAATATTTAGGGCGCCAAAAGTGTCTTATGAGTCTAAGTTTCCATCTGTCTGGCATATCTAATGAATTTATTAATCTTTTAAATAAACTTATATCTCCTACTTTAATTTGAATTCTATTATTTTTAGTTCTTTCGACAGATTTCAAAATAGTTGTGATAACTTTGTAATCATCTTGTAGTTGATTTTTTGATCCTAAGATTTCTATACCCAATTGTTCGTTAATTAAATCAACCCCTTTTTTATTAGTTCTTCTATAGGCCTCTCCTGAATAATAAATTTTAGATTTAGACTTCTTTGCCAAATATTTAATACAAGAAGCTACTGTGAGATCAGGTCTTAGACACATTACTTTTCCTTCCTCATTTTCAAAAGTAAGCATTGATCTTCTAAAATTCTCACCAGATCTTTCAATAATATATTCTGAGTCTAGTATCACATCAGGCTCTGATAAAACAAAACCATTTTTCTTAAAAGTTTTAATAATTTGATCAAATAATTTTTTTGATTTCATTTACTAACTCTTTAATTGTTATTGATTTTTCTTCACCGGAACTTAAGTTTCTTAAAGTTGGTTTTTCTATTTTTTTTTCATTTTCACCATACAAAATAACTGCCGGTGAATTAATTTTGTTTGCATATTCCATTTGTTTTTTTAATTTATTTTCTCCAGGATAAATTTCTGTACTAATCCCAGCATCTCTTAAAATTTTTTGCAAATCGATGTAGTCTTTCATTAAATTTTTATCAAAAATACAAATAATAACTGGCCTAGATTGCTTTAGCTTAATTTTTTTTTTCTGAACTAGCGCATAAACTAGTCGATCTAATCCTATTGATATTCCAGTTGCAGGAGCGTCGTAGTTACCAAAATTATTTACTAAATTATCATATCTCCCTCCTCCACCGATCGAACCAAACTGAATAGCTTGTCCCTTTTCATTTTTTACATCAAATTTTAAACTTACTTCGAATATCGGACCTGTGTAATATTCCAATCCTCTTATAATAAATGGATCAAATTCAAAATTTGTAAATTTATAGTCTTTAAATATTTTTAAAACATCTAAGAGATCATCTGTGTCGGGTGATTTTTTATTTAATTCTTTTTCTATTTCTTCTATTTTAGATAAACTTAAATTTGCACCCTTAGTAAAATCTCCTGATTTATCTTTTCTACCTTCTCCAAGTAATTCTTTTACTCCCTTCCAGCCTAATCGTTCTATTTTATCTAGAGCCCTAAGGGCTATTAGTTTTTGTTCATTGTTAGAGATGTCAATTTTTTTAAATAACTTCTCTGTAATTTTTCTAGAAGAAACTTTTATAATGTATTCTTCTTTAGTTAATCCACACTTTTCAAGTATTTCAGAAATCATGACACATAGTTCCGCATCGGCCTGTAAACTTTTTGTGCCAACAAAGTCAGCGTCGAATTGCAAAAATTCTCTAAATCTTCCCGGACCAGGTTTCTCATTTCTCCAAACTGTGCCTAGTTGATATCTTTTAAAAGGTTTTGGAATTTCTAAATAATTTTTTGCAACATACCTTGCTAATGGTGCTGTAAGATCATATCTTAGGGATAACCATTTATTTTCATCTTTGAATGAAAAAACCCCCTCATCAGGTCTATCTTTGTCTGGTAAAAATTTTCCAATACTATCCGAATACTCAAAACTTGGGGTTTCGAGATATTGAAAACCGTACTTAATCATAATTTCTTTAATATTAGAAATTATTAAATCACGTACGAGTAACTCCTTTTCTTTTCTATCTACAAACCCTGATGGAAGTTCTTTAGAGGGTTTACTTTTTTTATCTTTCGTCATTATTTTGGTACAGTAGGGTGGATTCGAACCACCGACCCCTAGTTCCACAAACTAGTGCTCTAACCAACTGAGCTACTACTGCATCCCTATTATATTTATCT
>MDTB01132893.1_pt1 | contig 12115 bp, 14 predicted proteins | sample 811161 | NCBI WGS metagenome assembly MDTB01 (sample SAMN05326650, study PRJNA326480) | marine metagenome | isolation source: seawater | place: Mediterranean Sea | collected 2009 | reverse complement strand
TTGCCCTTGTTCATGTGTCTTCTTTTTAAAGCACTCTTCTTCTTCATAACACCGCGGCTTTGTTTTTTATTGCTACTGCAAGCCATTTTGATTTCTTCTGGGCTCATAGCCTTACCTACAACCTTGTATTCAATAACGCGAGAGTTGTTACCTGATCCGAGTAAGACTGGTTCATCAAGCTTGACACGTTTTAACATATATGTAAACTGCTTCTTATTTGATCCACGGAATGATTCTTCTAATGTAACATAGAAAGTGCATTGACCACGGACTTTTTTAACGCGGCATAATTCAGAGAATGCCTTTTTAGCAGCTGGTAAAGGTGTACCAGTTTTATCTGAGCTGTAACGTCCATCAGAATTGAATTTAGTAGAACATCCGCTATTGCTTAATACCGAAACAACTTTGAAGTTTTTATCTTTACCAGAAACTTTTGAAACAACATTATTTTCAACCATCATTATAATATATGTGAAGAAAATTATTTATTCTACATTATCCCAATCTTGAGCCCATTCTACTTTATTTAATTTTTCCTTATACGATTTATTTAAAACTTCTGATTCATTATACTTTTGTTCCAGATCAGTAATAGTTTGTTTAAGTTCTTCTATTTGTTTATTCAAATTATTTTTCATACGCAATTTTGTTCGTTGGACGTTATGGAGTTTTTTTTGTAAAAGTTCTACTTCTTGTTCTATCATATTATATATACTATAAAATATTCTTCTTAATACTTAAATAATTTAATATTTAAAAAATGATTTAATATCAGAATGATTTATTATTACTAAATATGACTATTTTTAAAGTCAATCACAATACAGACGTATTAGTAGAATTAGGTTATTTTATAGGCCATAAATACAAAGATAAAATTAATGAAATATATGTAACATCAGAAACACGATATAATGATAATATCAATAGTATACATCCAATGGATGTTTTTTTTATATATTATTCAGAAGAGAAGTTAAATATAGTTTACAACAATAATGATTTAGAAATACAATTAATTAAATACGACAAACCATTAGTAGTCCATCGCAATATTATTGATGTGAAAGAAATGATAATTAAATGTCAGTGTGATGAAACTGTAAAGAAATTCTTCAAAGAAGCCCATACTTACTATGAATCTTTTATCAAAAATAAATCTAAGAAGAAAGATAAAATTAATATTTTTATTTGGGATGAATATAATTGGGAAGTTATCAAAACACAGCCTACACGATCATTGGATACTCTCTATTTTGAAGATAAATTCATTAATAATATAGAACATAAAATATCAAAATTCCTAACAGAAGATACTAAGAATCTTTATAAACGACTTGGTATTCCGTATAAACTCAATATTTTACTTGAAGGTCTTCCCGGAACAGGAAAAACAAGCATTATGACAGCAATCGCATCAAAATATAATATGAATATGGCTATATTGCATTTTGATAATAAAATGACTGATACGATGTTGTTGAAATCATTTTCTCAATTATCAGAAAATACAATTCTAATCCTTGAAGATATTGATGTTCTCTTCAAAGAACGAAAAGAAAATGATAATCGTAAGAATGCTCTTACATTCAGTGGACTAATTAATGCTCTTGATGGCATAGCAGCACCACAAAATAACATTATATTTATGACTACTAATTATAAATGCAATCTTGATAAAGCCTTAATAAGACCAGGTCGTGTTGATATGTGTATTAATTTCACATATACTAAAAAGGAACAAGTATATAAAATGTTTAAAGCTTTTTATGGAGACTCCGATCATAATGAAATTATAAAATCATTTCTTGAAGAAACCCGGCGATTAAAATATACTACGGCAACACTGCAACAATTTTTGTTCGAATATATTGAAGATGGTCCTGAAGAAATATTGAATCATATTGATAAGTTTAAAAAATTGGTGATTGATAATAAAATCGATAATCATGAAAACTTATATTCATAAATATATTTATAGGAAACAATAATCATTTATTATTATGTATTTGAGAGTGCAGTTATCGGACCCTTTATGGTGGGGATATCATATATACGAAGATACAGAACAGTTTAAAAATAATAAAGAATTAATAGATCATGTGCTTAAAAATTTAAAATTCACTCTTGAATCATTTAATCTACAATATCAAGTGGAATATTTAGAAAAGATTAAAGGTGATTTTCATATTCACGATATAGATATAAAAAATATAGTAAGTAAAATTGATACAATATATGTTTGCCGCCATAATTCTTCTATAAATCTTTTACATTAAACTCATTTTTCCCATTAACATTTTTTATTTCTAATATTTGATAATTTATTTTACCCATAGATTTTGATATACCAACATCTGTGCGCCATATTTTTTTATCACACTTTGAATTTATAGTTTTTTGTGGCGTATGCCCTATAATAATTCCTCCTATATTTTGGAAATTACTACAACTAACATTTTCTTTTCCCTGACTCCTATTCCATAGTAAACTATCTTTATCCGTAAAAAATCTATTTACTTCTTCATTCTCCATAGATTTTAAAAGGAAATCTCTTAATGTTTTATTGATATGCTTAATATTTGTTTCATCTTTGACATATTCCAGCATATTTGGTGATAGACCACCGTGGACGAATATCAAGTCTTTTATTTTCATTATAGCAACCCTGGAACAACCAAGCCTTTTAGCATAAATTCCACCTGGACTAAAAAGTTCATTCCGCGAAGCCTCTCCGCCACTAAGTTCCATATCTTTTTCAGAAACATAGCGGAAATCTCCTTTGAAATTCATAAATTCATGATTTCCTATCAAACAATAAACACCACCTCCGCAAGATTGAGCTTGATTGTGAGCGTTTTCAAGCAGATCGAGCACTTCTATTTCGCCGTAAGCTTCTTGATTGCCACGACCACCGCCGTCTAATTGATCTCCCATTTGAACTACAATGGTATCATTACATATCCATTTTAGATTTTTGTCTAAAATTTTAGCATCAATAAATAATTGTCTCATAGTAGAATAATCGGAGTGAATATCTCCTATAACTAATATTCTTTTGTAATTTTTAATTATATCTACTGGATTTCTTTTACAACTCATATAAGTTTAGAAATTATTTTTTTTTTATAAGCTATGTTTAAAATAAACCATGTATTTTTACCTTATAAAAAATAATTATTTTGATTTTATAGAGACCAAAGATAATTTGAATATTTTAATATACGGATGTTTATTTTATCTAATAACACACTTAATATTGATTAATATGATAAGTGGTTTAAGTGTATATTTTTGGTTGTTATTAACTCTCGACACATTATCAATGTATCTTATACATAATAAAACAAAAAATGAAAAAGTAGAAATGAATGATGATTTTAAACTAAAAAACTATGATAGTGAAGCTGAAGTAGATGATATCATAGATTCAATGATCGATCAATTTTAATAAGACTTTTAACAGATAGTTCAAAGATGTCTTCATATTTTATAGTGCTTTTTAAGTTAGTTCCATTTAAATATATCTTGTCTTTTGTAATATTGTTAGAACGTAGCAAATAAATAGTGATATTGTTTTTTTTGTAAAACAAATAATGTTCTGGATTGTTTGTATTCTCTTGTATCATGTATCCATATAAAATTATTCCTATCTTTTTGGGATCTAATTGTTGAACTTCTTTAATATCGTATCGAATTAATATTTCTATAGGTTGGCTTGGCTTATTATTTATCCGTGGAACTATTATTGTTTTTTTAACCATATTTTAAAAATAAATTCTGTTTATTATTTAAATGATGTCTACAATTGTATTATCTTTATTATTATCTACTTTCATATTTGTAATATATAAAAAAGAACAAATTATAGTTACCCAAGTAGAAGAAGAAGAAGAAGAAGCAGAAGAAGAAGAGGCACCTGTTACTATAGAACAAGAAGAAATAGAAGAAATAGAAAGTGCTATAGAACGGCAAATTAACGAAATCAATGTTCCTGAAAGAATTTCAATAAAAAAGAAATATGATAATTATAGTGCAGATAATGACAAATATGAATCTGTAGATTTTAAAGAAACTAAGAATAAAATGTTAAGAAGAAATGAGGATATTCCAATCGAAAATCCCTATAAATTCAATGTATTTCCATCAAGAATAAACGAACACACATGGGATTATACAGGGGTAAGTAAAATAGAACCAAGAGATCAGTGTAAAACTGGTGTAGATTCTTCATTAAATAAACGTCATCCTCAAATGTTTTTCCATCCTACAAACTATAATTTATAATTGTGATACTTTAACTTGTTTTGTTTTTACTACTTTTTTTTGATTAAAATTGTTAATTATATAGATAGTTCCAGCTAGAAGTGTAATTAATATGTATAAATATGGATTTTTCCAGAAGAAAAATAGTGGGATAGATTTATATATTCCATTTACAAATGGTGCCTTGAATCCATCAAGAGGGACCTTAAAGTCATTGGCATCAAAACAGCTGTAAAACAAGCACATTATAGCAAAATATAAAATTATACCAACACATACAGAACATATCAATAATAAAGCTATTAATAATTTCGTATTGATTTGCATTATATAATATATATTTTTTTTTTATTTATAAAAATTGAAATACATAAACATAAATTATGAATCATATCAACTATGACTAAAAAAAACGATAATTACATTGCTGTTATTAATGATTTCTTTAGTAATTATGAAATAGATTATAATGACTTGGATTCAGTAGCAGAATGTATTTATATTATTAGCGAGCAATTAGAAAATAAAATTAGTCTTGATGATATTGTAGAATTAATAAAAAAGAAATTTCCTATACCTCAACCTTCATATTCTGATTCCGAGCTTAAAGATTTTGATATCCAACTAAAAGCTCTTAAAAAGATTAAACAACCAGAACAAAGAACCGAAGAATGGTATGAATTCCGGAAAAATCGCCTTACCGCCAGTGACCTCGCAACTGCTATCGGAGAAAACACTTATGGTAATAGAGGAAAACTCATTGCGAAGAAATGTGGTTATGATGAGTCATTTAGACCTGGAGCTGCTATTATCCATGGTATTAAATATGAACCAATGGCAACCTTATTTTATGAAAAGATGAATAATGTTAACATATACGAATATGGATGTATACCTCATAGCACAATAGGTCATTTTGCGGCTTCTCCGGATGGAATTGTTGATTATAATAGTGTTAATAAAAATTATGTTGGAAGAATGCTTGAAATCAAATGTCCTAAAAGTAGGCCATTAAACGGGTTTGTTCCTGAATATTACGAATTACAAATTCAAGGACAATTGGAAGTTTGCAATTTGGAATATTGTGATTATTTAGAATGTTCTATAAAAGAAGTAGAAGAATCTAAATTTTATGAAATAGATAAATTTAAGGGTGTTATATTTGAACTTTACGATAAAACTATTAAAAACTACAAATACATATATAAAACCGATGAACTTTCTGAAGAAAATGTTAAAACATGGGCATCTGATGAATTGAATAAAATAATTTACAATAACGATATAGAATATATAGGTATTACATATTGGTATATCCATAAATACGATGTTATATTGGTGAAACGCGACAAGAAACGATTTGATGAAATACTTAAGCCTAAAATTGATATTTTCTGGAATGAAGTTCTTAAATATAGAAAAGTGGGTTATGAATCATTAGTTAAAAAGAAAGAATCTAAGCCAGTAATAAAAAAGGTAACTCATAGTTTTATTGAAGAAAGTGATGATTAATAAATATATCTCCAAACGATAATTGGATTTGAATAAATATTTTTTAGTTTATTTTCATCATTACCTACTATTTTTTTCATCATTATATCAAATACTTTCATAAGTGCAATAACATCACTCATAGCCCTATGGGTGCCAGGTTCAATAAGAAGATCCTTACATAAATTTAGCAATGAATGACTTTTTCTTTTTGTGAATACCATTTTGCTTAGATGGATTGTGTCGATAAACTTCCAGGAATAATAGACCTTTTGAAGGATAGGTGATTTCATAACAATTTTCTTCAAGAAGAATCTATCAAAGTTGTTACCATTATGTGCTACAAAAATCAGATTAGTCTTGTTAAGATATTCTTCAAAATGCTTTAGACATTCAGGGAGAGGTTTTTCAGCATCAAGCATTTCATTAGTAATTTTAGTAATCCTATAGATTGTATCACTAATAGGTGCACTTGGTTTTATAAAACCTTCAAGTGTTTCATTATTGCTATGATTGTGAAACGCATATTCAATTACTTCATCGCTGAATGGATTGAGACCAGTAGTTTCAAAATCGAAAAAGATGAGTTGAGAGTTCATGATTGAAATGATTATTAAGACCATTATTTTTCAAATCAAATTTATTTTTAATTTTACAAAAAATAATTTTATTATAATTCTTCGATAGCAACAACCTTTGCTGGCTTTTGTCTTTTATATTCATAGACTGAACATATACCTATACACACCATAATTCCTAAAAATATAGACGGTAAAATAATAAGTAAATCTGAATAATCTTTTTCTAAATAAATATTTGTGATACCTCCATCATAATAACACTTAACTTCACTATTATAATATTCATCTACTATTCCCGGCACTTCAGACAATTTTCCGGTTGCATACATTAGATCTTCACCGTTAGGACACTCATCATCAACAAAAGTGCATTCTTCATATCTATCATATTCATCCATAATTACCAATTCAGGTTTTATAGATGAATAAAGTTTTATACATGTAGTCCAAGCATTGCAGTTCTTTCCACAATCACACTTGGTCCAACCATTAGTATTATTTTTATTAGGTAATTGTGTAGGATATTCTAGTCTTGTTATGTTGCATGTATTTTCTTTATAATTATTATAATCGGCAAGTGGAGCTACACATCCAATAAATATTAGTATCGATGTTGCTAACATACAATAATAACAACCTTTATCGTTTGACATATTTGCTATATAGAATTGTTTGTTTCAGGAGTCACCAAGAAATTTTTAAATCAAATTTTTATTTGATGTTTAATAAATTAATAAAAATTGAAAAAAATGTTTTTTAAATGTATTAAACACATGTCTAGGAAAGTAGATAAGACTATGGAGGTATTTTATGTTTACAAGCGTAATAATGATAAGGAAGAGGTGTCATTTGATAAGATTATCAAAAGAATTAAGAATCTATCAAAAGATTTAACAATAAATTCGTCAATGTTAGCTCAAAAAATTATTTCTGGTTTCTACGACGGTATTAAAACTTATGAAATAGATGAAATGGCAGCCCAAGAATGCGCGTCGATGTGCACTTTGCACCCTGATTATTTATCATTGGCATCTCGTATTGAAATATCTAATTTACAGAAAAATACATCTCCATCATTTTCTGAAACTATAAATATTTTATATGAGAATGTAGATATTCATGGAGTCAAATGCCCTTTAGTGTCTGAAAGTCTCTACGAAATAGTAAAAAAGAATAAAACAAAGCTGAATTCATCTATTAAATATGACCGAGATGAATTGATTGATTATTTTGGTCTCAAAACACTACAGAAATCTTATTTAATGAAAGTCAAACGTAAAATCATTGAACGTCCTCAGCATTTATTTATGAGAGTAGCTTTAGGAATTCACGGAACCGAAATTAAAGAAGCACTCAAAACCTATGATTTTATGAGTCAAAAATACTTTATTCATGCTACACCTACGTTATTCAATTCAGGCACACCAAGACCTCAGCTATCATCATGCTTCTTGCTCGCGATGAAAAATGATTCTATTGAAGGTATCTATGATACATTAAAGAGTTGTGCTCTTATTTCAAAATGGGCTGGTGGTATTGGTCTTAATATACATAATATTCGCGCCAATGGCTCATTGATTCGCGGCACTAATGGATATTCTAATGGCTTAGTTCCTATGCTTAGGGTATTTAATAATACGGCTCGATATGTAGACCAAGGTGGAGGAAAGCGTAATGGTTCAATAGCCATGTATCTTGAGCCATGGCATCCGGACATATTTGAATTTTTAGATCTTAGAAAGAATACGGGTTCTGAAGAAGAGCGTGCACGCGATTTGTTTTATGCGCTATGGATTCCAGATCTATTCATGGAAAGAGTAAAAGAAAATGGCACATGGACGTTAATGTGTCCTGATGAGTGCCCGGGTCTTCAAGAGGCTTACGGAGATGAATTTAGAACACTGTATTCTAAATATGAAGCAGAAAACAGAGGGAAAAAAACAGTTCAGGCTTCGGATTTATGGTATTCTATAGTAGAATCGCAAATTGAAACCGGAACTCCATATATGCTATATAAAGATGCATGCAATGAAAAATCAAACCAGAAAAATCTTGGGACGATAAAATCTTCCAATTTATGCACTGAAATAGTTGAATACAGTTCATCTGATGAATTTGCTGTTTGCAATTTAGCGTCTCTTGCTCTATCAAAATATGTATATATTGGACCTCAAGAACAGATTAAAAATCTTATAGTTTATGGTATAGATGATTGTGAATATTGTGCTAATACAAAAGAACTACTGGAAACATATCAATACGAATATATTCATGTAAACGAAGAAGATAAATCTACTAAATTAGATGAATTAGATACAGGAACAAGAACATATCCACAAGTATTTCACGGAGAACAATTCATAGGTGGATTTCATGATCTCGTAAAATACTTGAGACCGCAGCGCACATTTGATTTTGATTCCCTTCAGAAAGCCGCCAAAACTATAACGAAGAATCTTAATAAGATAATTGATTTGAATTATTATCCAGTTGAAGAGACACGAAAATCTAACTTTTTACATAGACCAATAGGTATTGGAGTGCAAGGATTGGCTGATGTATTTGCGATGATGCATTACCCATTTGATAGTCCCGAAGCACGAGAACTAAACTCTAAGATATTTGAAACTATATATCTTGGAGCTGTTGAAGCTTCTATCGATTTATCCAAAAAAAGGGAACCTATTATTAAAGAATACAAAGAGTTATTGGCGTCTTGTGACACCGAAAAAGCAGAGACACTAAAAACCAATTACAATATAATTCCCGAAGAGTTAAATAGAGATAAATATTTAGGTTCATATAGTAGTTTTATTGGTTCCCCAGCATCAAAAGGACTGCTACAATTTGATTTATGGGAAGAACAACCTACGTTGACTACTAAATGGAATAAAGTAAAGAGAGATTTGAATAAATACGGAATAAGAAATAGTCTTCTTTTGGCTCCAATGCCTACAGCAAGCACCGCCCAGATTCTCGGTAATAATGAATGTTTTGAACCTTTTACGAGTAATCTTTATGTGCGACGAACATTGGCAGGAGAATTCATAGTAGTTAATAAACATTTAATCCATGATTTGATAGAATTAAAATTATGGAGTGTTGAAATGAAGAATGAAATCATCAAAAACAATGGAAGCGTCCAAAATATAAAGAAAGTGCCACAATATATCAAAGATATATATAAAACAGTGTGGGAAGTCGGAAATAAGACAATAATTGATATGGCTGCTGATAGAGGCATTTATATAGATCAGAGCCAATCGATGAATTTATTCATGCCAGATCCTGACTATAATAGAATAACATCAATGCACTTTTATTCGTGGAAAAAGGGATTAAAAACGGGACAATACTATTTACGCACAAAAGCAGCAGCGGCAGCTCAACAATTTTCCATAGAACCGGAAACATGCGAAACCTGTAGTGCTTAAATATATAATAATCCACCCATTCCAGAAGTTATTCTAAAAACATTATAGTTAACACCATAAATATAAAGGTCTTTATTTGATATATTATCATTATTATTACTATTAGAAAAACTAACAATAAAATTTACATCTCTTATGCGAGACATATTGCATGATCCTGACGGCTCATTTTCAAATGGATTCAATGCAAATGAATAAAATCCAACTGTATCTAATGGTGCCATATTTCCTGCATATAATTTTGGATAATAACGAGTATAATACATTATAGGATGATCGCGAGGAGTTCTGTTTTCACCGTTCAATTGTAGAGTGAATGAACCAGTATTTCCATCATTTCCACCTTTAGAGTTAAATGTTTGAGATACAAAATATGTTGGACCTTGATCTGGATCACCTACATTTCCTGGGTTATTGATGGCCCATATTAAATATTTTACTGGATGATTGAACTCTATTCTATAATTTGACGAATTTAATACACCATCTGTTATGTTTGTATTTGTTTTTGTTTTAAATTCTTGTTTTTGTTCTATTAAATATTCGTGAGATGATTGAGCGAATCTTCTTTTTTCTTCTCCATCTAAAATCACATAATCTCCATATAATTTTAAGCTTTCAATTTCTAATTCTGCATCGGAAAATTCTCCTCTAACATTATTTATCGTTTCTGTATTAAATATTAATTCTATATCATGATTAGATAATGAATCTAATGGTAATGAATTTCCTATATTTTCTGTGAACCAAAAATCAAATTCGTATATTAACTTTTGGGTTTTATTTGAAGGAGTATTGTCATTTGTAATCATTAAAGGAACAATACTTCTTAGTTTTTCAGCACTATTAATCTCTCTTGCATTGGTTGATATTGCTTTACCACCCTTAGCTCCTGTTTCTTGGTATATAGTATCAGATTCATTTAATAAGTCTGTTTTCATTTGTTTAAATTGACTTGTATAAGAATCAATTAATGTATTGCCTACTTTGAGTTGAGCGTTTTTGATTAGAGAATTAACAAAATTGGCACATGATATTTTTGTAGTATTGGCTGCTGATATTTTCCCTAAAATATTTATATCTAAATAAAGCCTATGCAGTAAATTCCCTTTTCGAGGAATAATTACATTCATTTCTCTTCCAAATTTACTAACATTGTTAGCTACATTTTGGTCTATAGCAATTTCCATTGTTTCAATAGCAAAATTAGTGTGTCTTCTGTAAGCTTTTTTGAAAAAACTAAATTGAGGATTAGAAACTAAAAAAAAATCTTGTTCTCCAATAGCTGATATTTGCATTTTTCCACCATTAGACATTTTAATATATGAATTATATTATTTATTTAAATGGTTGACTATTTTTTTTTATTATGATTAAAAATTTTGAAAAAGCATCAAATATTCATCACAATATTAAGGATAAATTATTAAAAATGTTAGAAGGATCATCAATTCATAATGGTAGTATTCTATGTTCTTTTATTGAGAATCAAATTAAAAATAACTCAAATGATACCGAAGTTCATAATGGTATAGCATTTCCGGTTGGTATCAATAAAAACAATATTGTAGCTCATTACACCCCGATTCCTAATGATGATGTTGATATTGATTTAGAACATGATATAATAAAAATAGATTATGGAGTCCACAATGACGGTTATATTATTGATGAAGCTTTCAGTTATACTAAAAATCCAGAACTACAAAAATTAATAGATGCATCAAAAGAAGCATTGGAAGCACAAATAAAGAATGCGCGACCTGATGTAAAGATAAGCACGTTAGGACAAATAGCAGAAGAAATTGTTAGGTCATACGAATACGAAATTAAACCTGGCACTATTGTTCCTTTGTTACCTATAAATAATGTTTGCGGACATTCTATTAAAAGATGGAATATACATGGAGAAAAATTAATATATAATGTGTCAAATTCAAATAATAATGTTATAGAAAGTGGAGATCAGTTGGCTCTGGAAGTGTATGTTTCTAATGGTATGGGAACATCATATATGGATACAAATCATATTAGTCATTATATGTTGAATAAATACGAAAAAGGTGAAGATTTATTTATAGACAAAATTTATAATATATTTAATACATTAGCATTTTCACCACAGAGACATTTTGAAGGAACATTTGAAGATTCTACATTATTCACCAAATATCCCATCATTAAAGAGCTCAATAACAATGCCAAAGTGTCACAAACTGAAAAAACAATGTTAGTGCAAGAAAGTTCAACTATTGTTTTTTGAATATTCTTTTTCTTTTAAAATATTAAATGTTAGACATAGTATTAGCACCTCTTGATCCAATAATTGGACCAATTTTATCT
>MDTB01158518.1_pt1 | contig 12116 bp, 10 predicted proteins | sample 811161 | NCBI WGS metagenome assembly MDTB01 (sample SAMN05326650, study PRJNA326480) | marine metagenome | isolation source: seawater | place: Mediterranean Sea | collected 2009 | reverse complement strand
GATAAATTTGCAGTAACCAATAAAAGAAAACTTAAACCAGCTAGATACTTTGAATGCTCAATTTGTGGATTGTTTACACTAGATGATTCAGCTGATTATCAAAAAATATATTCAGACGGGGGATATTACGAATCTGAGGACAAATCAGATACTATATCCTTTTTAGATAAAAGATTTAACCAAGTAATCAATCTTGTGGAGGGAAAATCCGACAATAAAGAAAGAATCAAAAGATTTTTAAGTTTTATCAATTTAAATATAAATAAAGAATTAAACATTCTTGATGTTGGTGCTGGGATGGGAGTTTTTTTTTATGAGTTATTAAGGCATATAAAATTTAAAGGCGTAGTATTAGAGTTAGACCCCTATTGTAATTTACATTTGAAAAAAAAGTTTCAGAATTATCCTATATCTATTTCTAATAAAACAATAGAAAATTTTTCTTCGATCAATAAATTTAATTTTATAACTATTAACAGAGTTCTAGAACATATATTTGATCCAATAACTTTTATAATAGAATTAAAAAAGTTTATGACTCAAAACAGTTTCATTTATGTTGAAGTGCCTGATAGTGAAAGTTATTACAAAGGAGGGCCTAATGATGAAGCTTTTGGATATGGTCACTATCATGTATTTTCACCTATAGCTTTAATAAAAATTTTCAATTGTGCCGGGTTTAAGGTTGAAGAGTTAAAAAGATGTGTTGAACCGAGTAAAAAATATACTCTTTATGGATTTTTTAGTCTCAAATAATTAATGGGAATTTAAAAAACATTAAACCAAAAAAATGCAAAAAAGTTATCTAACCCAAGATCAAATAAATGGTTTTTTTTAAAATGGAAATTTTTTAAAATATGCCAAGTAAATTTAAATTAATTTTTAATTTATTATCAAAGTTTAAACTCTGGTTTATTAATGAAGAGGAGAAAAAATTGATAAGGAAAAGTTCATTTATTAAAAAAAAAAACCCAACAGATTTTTCTCTAATTCAATGCCCACAAGCTGAAGAATTTTTTAAAGGATTTACTAAATTTATTGAAAAGGAACCAAATAGTAGTTTTGGAGGGGTTTGTCCTAAATTAGGATATATAAATTTTTTAGGATTCATTTTTGTTTTACCAAATTTTGTATATAAAATACATTTATTCATGATTCGTAAAAAGTGGAATAAAATATATTCTTATGCAGGAGTTGATATTTTTTTCCATTCAAATAATTTAAATATTATTAGAAAAATTGAAAATTTATGGCTCGCATTAAAGTATTTTATAAATCTTGATAGTAAAGAAAAATTAATAAATCACAGCTTTGATGGAATTTTATGTGGAGACTTGATTTTTGACTCTTATATAAGGTTCGCCAGAAAACCTACAGTTAATATTTCTGATCCTACATTAATTCTGTATATTCAGGATTGTTATAATCAGATTTGTTATTATAAAAATCTTACTTCAAAGTATAAAATTAAAAATTATTATTCCTCTTACTCAACTTATATTGCTCATGGTGTTCCAGTAAGAGTTTTTTTAAAAAGTGGTATTAGAGTTTATACAACAGCTTATATTGCTGAAGAAAGTTATGGGTTCAAGGTTAAAGAATTATCCATTAATGATACTACTCAGTCAAAACCACATTGGACATACAGGAAAATTTTTAGATCTTTAAAAAATAAACAAGAACTTTCCACAATAGGATTAAAAAAGTTTAAACAGAGATTTTTAGGAAAAAATGATCTAGATTTTATGAAAGAAAATCAATATAGCCCTAATTATAGTTCTCCAATATTTAAAGATAAATTTGATGGAGTAGTATTTATTGGAGATTTTTTTGATAGTCAACACATTTTTAGAAAAATAATTTTCAGTGATTTATATGATTGGCTAATACATACAATTGAATTGACTCTAAAAAACGATTTAAACATTGGTTTTAAACCTCATCCAAATCAATTGAATGGTAGTAGAGAAATAATTGATGAGATAAAAAAGAAGTATCCTTCTATCAAATGGATTAATTCGAAAATTTCCAATAATTTAATATTTAATTCTGAAATTAAATTTGGTGTTTCTGTATATGGTTCAGTAATTCCTGAACTTGCATTTCATAAAATAAAACCAATTTCTTGTGGAGATAACCCTTCTTCGGACTTCAACTTTTCTTTTCAAGCTAATAATAAAGAAGAATACAATTCATATATATTAGGCCATAAAAATTTAAAATTTAATTCAGATTTAGAACAGCAATTAGGCGAATATTATTATATGAATAATATTTACAAATTTAATTATGTTGAAGGGTTTTGAAAAAAACACATCAAAAATTACAATTAAAATTTAGTTAAAAAAAAACTGAAATAAAATGAAAAAAATTTTAATCAATTCATATTTTATTAATATAATTTTTTTTAAAATAGGTTATTTGATATATATGATAACCGGAAAGACACTATATCTTTCATTTAGATCCATGATCAATTTATATTGTATTACAAACGGTGAGTTTTTAAATAAGTTAAATCTTAGCCAAAAGTTTACAAATAGAGTTTTAGGAGAATGTAGTTTCTTTAAAAATTTTAATCAAGCAAAAATTAAATCTATTTCAAATGATATACGTAATGAAGGTTATGCAATATTTGAGCAAAAACTGAATATTAATTCAATTAATAAATTAAAAGAATTATCTCTAAAAATGAAAGCAAAAGTTGGTAAAAACTATATCAATTTTGATCCCAAAAATAAGATTTCAAACATATATAAATTTAGTTCAAATGATATTATTAACGATGAATTAGTTCAGGATTTAATAATGGATCCATTATTAATAAATATTGCAGGAGAGTACTTAGGAGCTAATCCAATTTTTGATTTCCCTGCAATGTGGTGGTCAACTGATTCAAAAAAAATAAATGAAGATGCTGCTCAAGATTTTCATTTTGATTTAGATCGTCCAAAATGGTTGAAGATATTTATATATTTAACAGATGTAGATGAAAATAATGGCCCTCATTGCTATATTTCTCAATCACATAAAGTAGGAAACAAACCACAGAATATATTAGAGAGAGGATATGTAAGAGTAAGTGATAAAGAGTTAACTAAATATTATCATAAAAATAAGTTTAAAGAAATTACTGGACCAGCAGGAACAATCGTTTTTGGAGATACTAGTTGTTGGCATAAAGGGAAACCAATAATTAAAGGGGATCGATTAATTATACAATTGGAATATACTAATTCACTTTTTGGAGCAAATTATCCAAAACTTAAAATTAATAATCCTAGCACAAAATTTTCTAAATTTTGTAGAGAAAATAAACACTACACAAAAAACATTCAATTTAGGTCCTAGTTTGAAATCAATATTTAAAAAAATTTTACAAACTCTTAAAACTTGTGGAATAAAAAATAAAACTATTGTTATTATAATATCGTCATCAATAATAACAATATTTTTTGAAATCTTAGGAATCGGAATTTTTATTCCTGTAATTGAAATTTTATCTAGTCAGGAAAGTCACATCACTTATTTTGGAAAAACTATTCTATTAGAGTCATATGACAAAAAAACCATATATAAATTTATGGCTGCTTTTGTATTTATTGTAATGTTTTTAAAATCATCTGTTCTAATTCTCAATAGTTATATAGTTGCAAGATTTTGGTCTCTTGTAAATGAAAAAGTTTCTGTTAGTATTTATAAAAACATTTTAGGGTTAGACTATAAAAGTTTCACAAAGAAAAATAATATGACTTTTTCAAATATTGTTGTGGTTGAGGCAGAAAAATTCACAGAACTCACAAAATACTCGCTTGTATTTTTTGTAGAGATTTTTGTTTTAATTACACTTTCAATACTTCTTTTTAGCTATAATTTTATGTCCTCCTTAGTAGTTTTTATTTTTTTATCAATCATTCTGATAATAATTTATTATTTATCTAAAGGAAGAACTCAGTTATGGGGAACAGAAAGACAATTTCATCAAAATGATTTGCAAAATAATGTTAAAAGCGGCTTAATGAGTTATTTATCAATTCACATAAATGGGGGTCTTGATTATTTTCTAAATAGTGTAGAAACATCATTATCTAACCGTAATAGCTTTATAAGAAGACAATTTATTTTTGAAAATATACCAAGAAATATTCTAGAACTATCTGGAATTATAGTTTTAATTATCATTGCAATAACCTTAAGTTCATTTGCTAATATTAGAATGAATGAAATATTAAGTTTCATGGGGTTCCTTGGAATCTCGTTTTATAGAATATTACCTTCGATTAATAGACTTATTTCAAGTTTTAATCAAATTTATTTTTTAAATGCGGCACTAGAAATTATTAGAAATTATATTAATGAGCCAAAAAAATATATAAAAACTACAAATAATATTAGATTTAAGTCTTCTATAATTTTTGAAAATGTTTCTTTTTCTTTTGATAAAAAGAAAAAAATACTAGACAATTTTTCCTTTGAATTAAAAAAAGGAGAGATATTGGGAATCTTCGGAAAATCTGGAGTTGGAAAGTCAACATTAATTAAACTTTTGATGGGAATCATTAGACCATCAAAAGGCAATATTATAATCGATAGCTTAAATTTAAATACATTTAGATTTAGTTCATTGAATAGTATTTTTGGTTATGTTGAACAAAATGTGAGAATTTTTAGTGCTAAATTATATGAAAACATAATTGTATCTGAAAAAATACCTAACAACAAATTAGACTGGTACAATAAGGTTATCAAAATTTGTCAGCTCCAAGAGCTAGATGAATCAATGAGAAATGAATACTTGGTTGAAGACGGGCATAATTTGTCAGGGGGTCAAATTCAAAGAATTGGGCTTGCAAGGGCACTTTACAAAAATCCTCCTGTTTTAGTTCTGGATGAATTTTCAAGCGCTTTAGATACAGAAAATAAGAATAGAATAGTTAAATCTATTAAAGAAATCAGTGCAAAAATGGGGACAAGTATTGTTATAATCTCACATGACAATTCATTAAAAGCTATTACAGATAAAATTATCAATTTATGAACCATTTTAAGCTTTTCATTTATAGTTTATATGGATCTATTTATTTTAGAATATTTGTAGGTTATTTGAGATGGTTTTTCTTTTTTAAAATTCGGAAAAATTTTCAATTTATTAATATAAAAAATTCAGTCGAGGGTACAATTCTTCACAATAAATCAGCATTTGTAAAATTTCCAATGTCAGATTTTACAATGAAAAGAATGGACAGGTTAATAGCTATTGTTAAAGCCACAGAATTTATTGGTGAAAATTTTAGTTTTTTGATTATTGGACCAAGAACAGAATCGGATGTTATGAAATTGAAATTTAATTTCCCAGAAGCAACAATAGAAGCAATTGATATTATTTCATACTCTCCATGGATAGATCTTCAAGATGCTCATGGAACAAATTTTAAATCAAATTCCTTTGAATGTGTAATCTCTGGCTGGGTGTTGAAATATTCAAATGATAAAGAAAAAATGATGTCTGAGATGATAAGGATTTTAAAAAATGAAGGTATAATTTGCATTGGAATAGAATATCTCGATGATCAATTAAAAAAGTTTTCAAATAGTGATAAGGAAGTCAAATATTTAAATTCAGATGATTTTTATTTCGAAGAGGTTAATTCTACAAATGATATTGAGGGGATATTGAAAAATATTAGTGTAAATTATCGTATTATTTATAAATACGATGCCCTTTTGAAACATATGTCAACTGAAGATATATATAGAATAACCAAACTTCATTCGACACAGGTTATGATTGGTATTCAAATTTTTAAATAGTTTAAATTTTAACTAAATATTTTTTGATTTTTTTGCTTATAGTATTTGTTATGCAATAGCTACTTTCAAATAAATATATAGATGATTAAATCGATTACTTGTCTTACGATTATAAATCTTAATCAACATTGATCTATGGAAAAATCATACATATTAATCGATAAAATACCTAACTTCTAAAAAACAGAAAAAATTAAAAATAAAGCCAAATCATCAATTTAATGTATAAACCCCTAAAAAAAGTAATATATATTACAAATATTTTTCCCTCTTATAGAAAGGAACTTTGGAAAGAATTACTCTCTTTAAAGAAGATGGACTTTAACATTTATTTTTCCCACAATGAATTCCAGGGTATTGGTTTAACATCAATTGATTCATTTTTTACAAAAGCAGAAAGAAAAAAACTATATCCAATAAAAAATATAAAATTGTTTGGCCACATATGGTGGCAAAGGGGTATTTTGAAGATTTTGATTTCCAAAGATTATGATTCTGTTATTTTTTTAGGTGACATGAAAATTATTTCTAATTGGTTGGGTATTATTATTTGTAAATTAAGAGGTAAGAAAACTGCATTATGGACACACGGCACATATGGAAATGAGATACGCTTAAAAAAAGCTGTTCGATATCTTTTCTTAAATCTAGTAGATAATATTTTCCTGTATGAAAAAAGAGCTAAAAGAATTTTATTACAGTCTAATTTTTTAAAAGATAAACTTCATGTTGTATATAACTCAATAAATTTAAAAATTCAAACTAAAGTTTACCAAAGCCTAAATTTTCAAGTGAAAAATAAATGCAACAAATACTATAACCTAATTTTTTTTGGCAGATTAACCAAAGTTAAAAGAATTGATCTAGCAATAGATTCCGTTATTAGTTTGAATAAAAAAGTTAGAAAATATTCATTAAAAATTGTAGGGGACGGCCCTCAAGAAGATTATTTAAAAAAAATGGTCCATAATGCAGATGCAAATGAATACATTTCTTTTGAGAAAGGTAAATATTCTGAATACGAAATTGGTCAAATGTTTTTGAACTCTGATTTACTCGTATCACCTGGTAATGTCGGACTTAATGCTATTCATGCACTAAGTTATGGAACTCCTGTTTTGACACATAGTAATTTTAAAAATCAAATGCCTGAACATGAAACGATTGTAGACAATTTTAATGGTTGTTTTTACAAGGAAAATGACAGCATTAACATGGAACTCAAAATTAAAGAATGGTTTGAAAATAACCATAAAAATATTTCTAGAGAAGAAATAAGGGAAAATATAATAGAAAAATATAATCCGATTTATCAGGCTAAAATTTTTGAAAAAGTATTATTACAAAAATTGAAAATTGACTTAAATTGAAAGATATCTTTAGAAAGATTACGCATCTTTTTATAATTAAAAAAAGTTATTCTCAAGACAGCGAAGACCTTTTTTTGATCAAATATTTTAAAAATATTAAGAATGGATTTTATGTAGATTTAGGATGTCATCATCCTAAAAGATTTTCTAATACTTATTTACTTTATAAAAAGGGCTGGAACGGCATTAATGTTGATGCGAACCATTCAACTATTCTATTATTTAATCTTTTCAGAAAAAGGGATAAAAATATTAGGGCTTTAATAAACACAAAGTCCACATCAGTTTTTTATTATGAGTTTAATGATTCCGCAATCAATGGTATTTTGTCAACCCGTAATGTCCAAAGACTTTTAGATGCTGGTTATAAGCTAGAAAAAAGAGTTAAGATGAATTCAATTTCTATAAATGATTTTATTGAAAAGCATGAATTAGTTAATAAAAAAATAAATTTTTTAAAAATTGATTTAGAGGGGATAGATTTTGAAATAATCAAGCTATTAAACTTCACTATTTTAGATATTCAGGTAATTATGATTGAAAAAAAAGAAAGTAAATTTAAAGAAGATGAATTGAAATTATATTTGAAAAATAAATATTACAAGTTTATCTTTGAATCGAATAGAAATCTCATTTTCTCGTCTCTAGATAAAATTTAAATCATTAAAAAGTGAATAAATTCAGTTGAAGAATTAATAAACTTGTATGAATAGAAAATTCAATTTTTTCTAGACTTCTTACTTAGAAATAGACACAAAAAATCAAACATGGAAGAATATTATGATGACAAATACTTTAACGATTATCAAAAAAAAATTGGAGAATTTGGTGGTAAGGCCAATTTATTTAAATTTAAAAAATTTATTAAACACGACAGCAAAGTTTTAGATTTTGGATCTGGAGGAGGATTTTTATTGAACAATATAAATTGTTCTTATAAAGCAGGAATAGAAATAAATCCCGTTGCAAGAAATTTTTGTAAATCTAACTTTAATATTGATTCATATAAAGACATTAATGAGGTTGACGATAATATTTTTGATGTGATTATATCAAATCATGCTTTAGAACATTGTGAAAGACCTGATGATATATTAAAAAAGTTATTTAAAAAATTAAAGTTAGGAGGTAAAATAATTATAGTTACCCCGCTTGATAGCTTATTATTTAGATTTGACATTGAAGATGTTAATAAACATTTGTACAGTTTTAGTCCAATGAATCTTGGAAATTTGATGGTGAATGCAGGGTTTAAAAATATAAAGACAGGAACAATTTTTCATAAATGGCCCCCCAAATGGAATATTATTCAAAATTTGTTTGGCTGGGATATCTTTCATTTTTTTTCAAGAATTTATGGGTTAATTAATCTTTATTGGACTCAAACAATTGGTATAGCCGAAAAATGATTTTTCTTTTAATTATCAAAATGATTTCTTTAATGAGCATATTTAAGATATAATTCTTCGGTTATCTATTTATTATTATTTAAAAATGATTTTGATTGAAATAGAGAATATTGTCTCTTTTCAAACGACAGAATTTTTTAAATGTATAATTGTACGGTCTTTTAAGCATTTCAGCACTTGAGTTTCTATACCACAAAATAAAAATTAGAGTTTTTAATAGCCAAGCAAATAATCTATAATATATGACTTGTTAAAGGATGAAAAACAGAATAAAAAAAATTAGACTTTTAAAATTAAATAGAAATTCTGATAACAGAGGTTCCCTTACATCAATTGAAGGGATTAATGACATACCAATTGAAATAAAAAGAGTATTTTATCTGACTGACATTACAAAGGATAGGGGTGGTCATGCTCACATTGATACTGATCAAGTTATTATTGCAATTAATGGTGAATTAAATATTACAATATTTGATGGGTTTAATTATTACAGAAGGAAAATGTCAAATCCTTACGAAGGACTTTATGTCCCGAGAAAATTATTTGTTGATATGAAAGAATTTTCATCAGATTGTATTTGTTTGGTTTTAGCGAACACTAAATACAACATTGATAAATCAATTAGATCAGTTGATAAATATTTAAAGTTTATTAAATATGAGTCATAATCCAATTATTAAGTCTTTTTATTATTCTAGTGAGTCAGATTCGTTAAAAACATTTTTGGAATGGTATAAAGAAAGAAAAAAAACACTAAATCTTAAAATTAATCGAATAAAACTCAAAGATTGTAAGGGTTGGGAATTCGACAAACTAAGTTCAACTATTAGGCATAAGTCTGGAAGATTTTTTAGTGTACTTGGATTAGAGGTAAAAACTAATTTTACTGTCAAAAAAAAATGGGAACAATTAATTATAGATCAACCTGAAATAGGGATACTTGGTATTTTATCAAAAATTATAAATAAAAAAAGATATTTTCTTATGCAGGCAAAAATAGAGCCTGGAAATGTAAACTCGATTCAACTATCCCCAACCTTGCAAGCAACAAGGAGCAATTATACGAAAGTTCATAAAGGGGGTAGTCCAGATTATTTAGATTATTTTCTTGAAAAAAAAGGAACCGTAATAATTGATCAACTTCAGCCAGAACAAGCAGGTAGATTTCTAAAAAAACAAAATAGAAATATGGTCATTGAAATAAATGAGGAAATAGAATTAAAAGAAAATTTCATTTGGTTGACTTTGCAGGACTTAAAGAAATTGTCCAGAATAGATAATCTTTTAAATATGGACTCTAGAACTGTTTTAGCCTGCTTAAATTTTTTTAATCAAGATATAGATGAATTTAAATTTGCTTTAAAGTCAACAAAGTCATTATTTTTAAAAAAAATGATAGAAATTGAAGAGTCTGATAAAAGTATATCGAAAGTTTTAAGCTGGATAGGCAATATTAAATCTAATTTAGAATTTGAGATTAATAAGTTGAGTTTAGATAAAATGAAAGATTGGAATATTAAGGATGATGGAATTTTTAATAGAAATAATAATTTTTTCAGTCTCGAGTATTTCTCAATTCATGCTAAAGGTAGAGAAGTTAATAATTGGTCTCAACCACTTTTTTCTGATCAAAGTATAGGTCTTACCGGTTTTCTTATGAACGAGAAATTTGAGTTACTTTTTCAAGTAAAAGCTGAAGCTGGTGCAATTCACAAAATTTTGCTTTATCCAACTATATCGACTTCTAAATTTAATTTAGATAGTAAAAAGTTAAATTTTAAGGAATACTTCATTAATCCCAAATTAAATAATGTTCTTATTAATTCCATGCAATCAGAAGAGGGAGGTAGATTTTACAAAATAGTAAATAAGAATATGTTGGTAAAAACAGAGAATATTTTAAAAATCCCTCAAAATTTTATTTGGTTAAATTTTTTTCAAATTTACAAGATAATAGAATTGGGTTATATTAGTATTGAATCAAGAAGTATATTAGGATTGATTGACTTTAATGAACTATGAAAATTCTGTTATTTGGCTATTCTTCCTTAGCTATCAGAAAAATTATTCCAGCACTTGAAAAACTAGACTTTGTTATTTCATTTGATTGTGCCAGTTTGTCAAAAAATATTCCAAAAAATTGTTATAAAAAATTAGATGTAATTTATAATTCATACCAAAATGCAATTAAAAATTCAGATGCTGATTTTATATACATTTCAACAGCAAATAACAAGCATGCAGAATTAATAAAACTATCGCTAAATCATAATAAAAACATAATTGTAGATAAACCAGCTGTACTAGATTTAGATGATGCTAAAATATTATTTGATCTAGCGAATAAAAAAAAGAAAATAATCATTGAAGCAATAACATACAAATTTCATCCACAAATTGATTACATAAAAAAATATTCAACTCAAATCAATCAAATAACTGTAAATTTTTCTGTTCCAGGATTTGAAATTACAAATTTCAGATATAACAATGAATTAGGGGGAGGAGTAGTATACGATATGGCTCCATACGCTATAGATATTGGTAAGACAATTTTTAAATCTAATCCAATGTATTTTTATGGAAAACTATTTAAAAATGATGTCTACAGTAGAATGAATATTATTATTGAATTTGAAAAAAATAAAATAGTTAATGGATATTTTGGATTTGAAAGTGAATATGTCAATAGTGGAATTTTTTTAGGGAATGATATTTTCTTAAGTTCTGATAGATTATTTACATCTGATTCTAGTAAAGATTCAACAATTTTGATGAGGAAGAAGAATATTTCAAAAGATATTAACTTTAATCCGTCAGATTCATTTATTAATTTTTTTAGAAATTTATTAGAACTTAACAAAAAAGATTTTAAAAAAATAAATTCAGTTTTTTTACAACAAGCAACTGATATGAGTAACTTAATGAAAGAAATAAACAAATGAATTTTTTAAAAAATCTTTTTAAAAAAAAAATAAAAAAAATTACTGTTTGGAGTTATCTTGATGAACTTAAATCAGAAAAAAAAGAGGTCTTATCAGCTGTAAATAAAGTTTTAGATTCTGGTATTTTAATCCTTGGAGATAATGTAAAAGAATTTGAAAATAAATTTTCTGAATATTGTAATTCAAATTATGGAGTTGGGGTAAACTCAGCTACCGATGCTCTTTTTTTAATCATGAGATCATTTGGTTTAAAAAAAGGAGATGAAGTGATTTCTGTATCAAATACTGCTGTTCCTACTATTTCATCAATTGTTGCTGCAAATGGTACTCCACGATTTGTCGATATAGATCCTAATTCATATTTAATGGATGTAAATCAGTTAGAAAAGAGTATTACAAATAAGACAAAAGGAGTAATTGTGGTTCATTTATTTGGGCAATGTGTTGATATGGATCCTGTAATTGATATTTGTAAAAGAAGAAAAATTTTTTTAATTGAAGACTGTTCTCAAAGTCATGGAGCAAAATATAAAAATAAGATTGCTGGTTCTATGTCAGATGCTTCAGTTTTTTCATTT
>MDTB01109372.1_pt1 | contig 12116 bp, 9 predicted proteins | sample 811161 | NCBI WGS metagenome assembly MDTB01 (sample SAMN05326650, study PRJNA326480) | marine metagenome | isolation source: seawater | place: Mediterranean Sea | collected 2009 | reverse complement strand
TTTACTCTTATAGAGTTTTTAGGTGAAATAGTAACATCAACTAAATAATTTCCATTATCTAATTCTTTAATTCTTTCTTGTGCCAGTTTGACTACTTCTTTTTTTGAAATCATAACAAGTAAAAAAAAGAGGGGACTTTCGTCCCCTCTTTTACAATTAATTCTATTTAATTAGCCAAAAGTAAGTTAATTTAAGAAGTCTGACAAATAAAACGTAAAAAAACTATGTTCATCTATTATTTCTTTATGATTTATGATTTATACCATCCTATTCTCACTAATTAAAGGAGTGTCTATTAACATTAAGAAAAAACTTATAGATGAATCGATAAATGCTGAAAGTGCTTTTTTAAAACTTAGGGATGATCTTAAGAAAATAAATACCGTTTCAAGTAATAAAATTTTAAATCAAATTAACTCTATCTCATTATTAAATGATGCAGAAAAAATAATTAAAAACTGTAATGATAATAATATTAAACTAGTGTCTTATAAGGATATTGGTTATCCAAAAAATTTATTTCATTGTATAGATGCACCCATTGTGCTTTACTGTAAGGGGAAGATGGAGCCTAATAAATATAATTTAATATCTATAGTCGGAACTAGAAATTGTAGCGACTATGGGCTTGATCAATGCAAAGAAATAATCGATTTTTTGAAGCCATACAATATTGCATTAGTCAGTGGATTAGCATATGGGATAGATATTTTTGTCCATAAAAGAGCAAATTTATTAGGAATCCCTAATTATGCAGTTTTAGGAAGTGGGATTAATAATATATATCCAAAAGCACACTTAAAAGAAAGTGAAATTATATCCAATAATGGTATGTTAATTTCTGAGTTTCTTCCTAATACTAGTCCTAGAAGTTATAATTTTCCAAAAAGAAATAGGATTATAGCTGGAATGAGTAAATGCACTATTGTAGTGGAGTCTCCAAAAAAAGGCGGGGCAATGATTACTGCCAGATTAGCTAATGATTATAACAGGGAAGTGTTTGCTATTCCAGGAAATAATAATCAATCCAAGTCTTTGGGAGCTAATTGGTTAATTGAAAATCACCAAGCAACTATTTTAAATAGTACTGATCAAATTATTAATTTTTTAGGGTTCACTAAAAAAGAAAATTATTCTAAAAATATTGTAAATACAAATCCATTAAAAAAGGATGAAAAAATAGTCCATAATATCATTGGAACTGAACCAAAAATGTCATTTAATGAAATTCAGTTGAAAAGTAACCTTAGCACGCCAAAATTGACTGTAATTCTCACCACTTTGGAAATAAATCAATATATAGAGTCAATTATTGGTAATTTTTATAAGTTAAAATAATAATGCTCTTTTGTATTTATTAGCTTAGTATAGATGAATATCTCAAATTTTATTGCCAGACGTTATTTATTTGCTAAAAAATCTAGAAATGTTATTAATTTAATTTCCTTTATTTCTTTTTTAGGATTGCTTGTTAGTGCGGCATCATTAATAATTATCTTAAGTGGATTTAATGGTATTCAAAAGTATGTTGAAGATGTTTACGGCAAATTTGCAGCAGAACTATACGTTTATCCTAAAACTGGAAAATTTATTGAAGAGACAGATTTAATATTTCAAAATCTAAAAGAAAATAATGAAATTCATAAGTTCAGTAAAGTAATTGTGGAAACTGCTTTATTGAAATTTGAAAATAAATGGGTTACTTGTGTAATTAAAGGAGTCGACCCTAAGACATATAATATAAAAAATTGGGGAGAAAATTTATTGGAAGGAAATGGAAATCTTAATGAAAATGATCAAAAGAAAATACTTTTAAGTTATGGGGTTCAGAATGAATTACAAATTCCATACAACGAAAATTATAGCAATCAAATTAAAGTCTTTAGCGTATCAAAAAGAAAAAAACTATCCTTACAAAATAAGCAAGCACTTAATCAAAACCATTTGATTTTTGGCGGTGTATACACAATTAATCCTGAACTTGACTATTCTTCTGCCATCGTAAGCTATGAAGTTGCTAATGAAATTTTTGAAAGAAAAAAAGGAGCGAATTATATTGAGATATTCTTAAAAGAAAATGAAAATTTATCAAGATTAAAAGATTATTTAATTGAAAATAATTCAAGTTTTGAATTTAAGACTCATGAAGAAAATAATCAACTTATATATGCTGCAAATGACACTGAAAAATGGATGGTATTAGCAGTACTTATATTTGTCCTAATCTTATCCTCTTTCACCGTAGTGGCCTCTATTACCATGTTAATAATTGACAAGAAAAAAGATATTAAAAGTTTAATTGCTTTAGGTGCAAGTCCAAAAATTATTAAAAAAATATTTTTTAAAGAAGGATTAATGATTAGCTATTTTGGAAGTTTAGGTGGATTGTTGATAGGTGCTATAATTTGTTTAATGCAAATAAAATTTCATTTTCTTAAATTAGAAAATGCAGCAATTGATTATTGGCCAGTATTGGTGAAGTTTAAGGATATCTTAATGCTTTTAGTAATACTTTTTTCAACAGGACTTGTATCAGCATATTTACCAGGGAAATTTCTAATTAGAAAATTGCTTCATAGTTAATCGATAGAGTCAATTGTAAGTTGAACTTTACTTATTTTAGTGTCGTCCACCTCCAAAACGATCAACTCATAATTATCAATTTTAAAAGTCTCATTTTTTTTGGGAATGGTTTCGGCAAAGGAAACTATCATTCCAGATAATGTTTCATAATCTTCCTTCACAGGTAATTTAAGTCTGTATTTTTCATTAATAAAATCTATTTCCAATCGACCCGAAAATAGAAAAACATTTTCTTTTAACTCTTTATGAATAAATTCTTCTTGGTCATGTTCATCATCAATCTCGCCAAAAATTTCTTCAATGATATCTTCCATAGTCAAAATTCCAGAAGTTCCTCCATATTCATCTACTACAACAGAAACACTTCTTTTTTTATCTATAAAATCTTCTAATAATTTTATTCCAGACATAGATTCTGGGACAATTGAAACTGGAATTAGCATAGACTTAATACTTATTGGAATTTTAAATAATTCTAAACTGTGGACATAACCTATAATATTATCAATGTTGTCTTTGTAAATAAGTATTCTAGAATGTCCAGAATCTAAAAAAAGTTTTTTTAAATCTTCTACTTTATCATTAATTTCTAAAGAAACGATTTCATTTCTAGGAACCATACAGTCTCTAGCAATCACTTCTGAAAAACTTAAGGCGTTATGGAAAATTTTAACATCATGTTCCATTTCTTCTCCTTCTACTAAGTCTTTTTTTAACTCATTGATATATAAGTCTAAATCTGTTTTCTTAAAGCTAACTTTGTTTGAAGCTTCATGATTACCAAAAAATTTTAAAATAACATTACTCAAAAAAACAACCAAAGCCGTAAGAGGCCAAAGAAAAATATAAAAAGCAAATAAAATTAAACTGAAGACTCTGAGAGTATAATTAGGATTTAATCTGAAAATTGCTTTTGGTAAGAACTCTGCAAATAATAAAATAAAAAAAGTAGAAAAAAGAGTCTGTAACAATAAAACTATTTTATTATTTAAATTAAAGGTTAGCAAATAAGGTTCAATTAAGTCTGTAACATATAAAGTATATATGACTAAAGCGGTATTGTTCCCAATTAGCATAGCTGCAATAAACCAAGCTGGTTTATTGGAGAAAAAAGACAAAATCTTAGCACTAAAGAGTCCTTTTTTATTATCTAATTCAATTTTAAGTTTACTTGATGAAATAAAAGCAATTTCCATGCCTGAAAAAAAAGCAGAAAAGGAAAGGGAAATAACAGCAATAACAAACAAGGACAAAGCTGACATTTATTATTAATTATTAAGTTTTTTGCTTAAACCTCTACGAACTAAATAAATACCCCAAGAAATTAAGGCTAGTAGATAATAAACTAAGTCCCCTTTAAACTGGTCGATAATGGAAAATATGATAGCAGCTAGTGTAGAAATAATAGCCGTTATCAACCAAAATTTCTCTAACCTTTTATTCCATTTTTTTAGTCCATTCATTATTCTATTTCATAGTTAACATGACCTTCAGAGACATCGGATAATTGAAAAAAGGTAAAATTACTATTGGCCTTCAATTTTGTTCCTGAAATCCTGCCCTCAACATTCGAAAAGATAACTAATTTTTCAGAATATATACTGTCTTTTGCAAAGTCAATATCAAGTTCTTGAGCAAAAAGCGTATCTAAATTATAATTATTAAAACGAACGTTTTCTCTTACCTTCAATAACTCTTCTTTTGAAAATAGCTTACCATAATCTGCTATTAATGTTGACTCAATGTTTTTTAGAGTGTCATAAAAAATTAACTCTAATCCCTCTGGGCATTCCATTATTAACTGATCTTCTTCTGATAAAATCTTAATTAATTTTGGCGCTTTTAAAAGTAATTTAGATTTTCCTAAATCAGAGAAATTAAGCGTAACTCCAGTAGCTGTCTCAAGAGACTCCGTATGGTTTTTAAACTCTAATGGTAAGTTTTTAGAACTTTCAACACAAGAGCAAAATAAACTCCAGCATAAAATAAAAATTATAAATAAGGAAGATTGATTAATCAATCTCTTGTTTTTAGTTCAACATTTTGGCCCCAAAAAGGAACTTGCTGAAAAGAGCCGCTTTTTATATCTAACATAATTAATTCACTTTTTGGTAAAAGTTGTCCTTTCCAGCTACTAATGGCATTAGTACTAGTCTTACCACAAGATTTTGATGCATAATTCAGTGCTAAACAATAAATTAAGCTTTTGTTAAAAGCAGAAGTTCCATATTTTGAGGAGCTTGAAGCAACGATTCTTGCTTTTTTATCACTTGCGGCACAAGGATCCGCAAACTTTCCGGCAATAGAAAGAGCTTTTTTATATTGATTTTTATTAAATGCAATATCATAAAGAATTTCATAAATCTTTTGCTTTAAATTTTCATCATCCGCTATATCAATAGCTCTATTGAACCTTTTTTCAGCTTTAGAAAACTCTTTTCTTTTATAGTTGGCAACAGCTGCGTTGTATAAATCTTTTGCAGATGGAGGATTATTGGGGTCATTGAGAACCTTGTCTAAAAGATTTAAATATAAACTGGATTCTGTACATTTATTACTACTTAACCTTACAAATATTTTTTTGGTTAATGCCATGTTTTCTGGGTCTGCATTATGCTTTGATGTATATATTTCTTCCAATTTATCACAACTTGCACAAGGGCTGACTTCTTTATCTAAAAGCTCTTGAATTTTTGAATACTTATCTACTTTGATTCCATTAGATATATTGTTATCGCATACTTGAGATAACATGTCGTAGTCAGCTAATAATTGATCACAGCTTAAAATATTTTTTTTGTATAAAGTTTTAGCCCCATAAACAAAAAAATATTTAATATCAGAGTAGGATGTAATCTGTGGCGAATTTTGAAAAACTTCCCTGTATAGTTCGTAAGCTTTATTGAATTTTTTTCTGTCTGAAAGAGTAATTATATCTTTAGCCATATCAGCTTTGATTTCATCACAAATACCAAAATTTAAAATCCATTGATCATAAACTAAATATAGAGAGTCAAAATATAAATTTACTTGAGAAGATTTTTCTTTTTTCTTTGTCTTAATTATGTTTTTATAAATATAAGCGCCATTTGCGTATAAATTAGGCTTATACTTTGGGCAATAGTTTTGAGTCTTGGTCCAAAAAATAGCAGCATCAGCAAAAACTTTTTGCTTCATAAATTCTGAATAAAGTGATACATTTTTTCTACACTCTAAACTATCATTTCCCCAGTTTGTTTTACTTGCTTGAAAACAATCTTGTGAAAAAGACATAAGAAAAGTAAAAATGAAAAGAAGAGATATAAATATTTTGTTCATATTATTTTTTTAATCATATTTTCTTTTTCTAAACCAACGATCATACCTTGTATCAGGAGCTAAAGAAAAACCTATAGAAAACTTAAAATAGTTTTCCTCAATATTGTCACTTGTTAATTCCCCTAATCTACCCAATTCAAATCCTAGATTAATTCTAGATAAAGATCTTGAACTTATCATTGGTATTGAAACACCAAAATTTATGCCATTATTTAATAATTGATTTTCAGCAATAATAATTTTTGACTGGGTTTGATGATATCCAAATGAGTAGGTTGACTTGGAGAAAAAAGATTTATTAGCATTAGACCAATCTAAATTGGGAGTTATTCTATAGCCTACAGCAATTCTTGTTGAGGGGCCTAACTGAAAATCACTTGATGATAATAAACTTGAATTATCTTTATATTCAGACCAATTCATAGAGGAGTATTGAACTCCTAAATCCCATCTTCTTTTATTCTTATGAGATTTCCCAAAAACCAATCCAAACTCTAATTTTTCTGGAATGGAAATGGAAGAAGCCTCGTTCGCTAACTCTAAAGTATCTTTAGGAAATTCTTGAATACTAAAGTTATATTTGAAAGTATAGGCAAAAAAATCATTTTCAGTAGACAATTCAGAGTTTAGAGAATAATTTACTCCAATATTTAAGAAAAATTTATTATCTGAAAGTGTTTTAATTCTTTTATAAAATTGAAGTCCACCATCAAAACTCCATCCGCTAACAGAAGATCTGTACTGAACTCTTGAGTTGTAGTTGTTTGAATTGTTATAAATAACAGAACTTATTCTTTCTAAATTTCCAAATAAGTAGGAAGTATTTACTCCAACAGAGAATCTTGTAGTATCTCCTTTGTTGAATAAATTGAAACCATTTCCAATCATTAGTCTATTGACAGAGCCATCTCCATTATATACATAAGAAACTGTGGAGCTATCAAACGGTTCTGTACTACTAACATGATATCCAAGGGATGAAACTGGAGCAATTCCTAGTACCACTCCCCAATTTTTAGTAATTGGTAGTCCAATAAATAAATTATTTAATCCAAAATTATTTCCAGATGAATTGGTTTCATTTCCATTATAATTTGAATTGTATAAAGCTGATTTTCCAGATAATGAAACATTGTAAATCGGATTGAATTTCAAAAAAGAAGCATAAGAAGCTGGATTATTGGTGTTAATATATTGAGGCTCAGACATAGCTGAGGTAATGTTCCCCCAACCAAAATAGTGTGATGACTGAATAGTATTCATTTCACCAATTCCATATCTTGAAAATGGAGAAGTATTTAAAACCTGTGCCTCAATTGAAGTGGCGCAAATCAAAACAATAAATAAAGTAATATTATTCTTAATAACTTTGTATATTAAATTTATGAATTGCATTAAGACCTATTAAGGTTAAATTTTCAAGTGCAAAGATGCTATTTTTTTTAATTGTAACCATTGATTTTATGAAAGCAGTGTCTCCTCCAGTTAAAATAACGTTAATTTCTGGGCTAAGTTTCTTATAATCTTCAATAATCTGAGTAATTTCAGCCATAACTCCATTTATAATCCCACTTTGAATAGAGGATTTAGTATTCCCTCCAATTAATGGCTGTTTCTTTAACTGAATATCTAAATTAGGAAGATTTGCTGTATAAATACTCAAAGCATTAGACCTTAATTGGAATCCAGGAGATATACTTCCCCCTAAATATTCATTGTTCTGATTGATATAATCATAAGTAATACAAGTTCCAACGTCAATAATTAAATTTTCTTTATTAGGATATAAAGAGTATACTCCCATTACATTAGCAATTCTGTCCAATCCTAACGTAGTAAATGAGCGATACTTGATATCAATAGGGTATTTTAACTTATGACTTATAAGAATAAACTTTGATGAAAAAGATAATAATTTTTTAGAGTAATTCTCATTACCTACATTGGAGATAATTCCGGATGAAAAAGAGATTTTTTTTAAAGAATTAAATATTTCATCAAAAGTTCCGATAAATAATTCTTCAATTTGGTTATTTTTAAATACGGCCAATTTTGCCCTAGTATTTCCTATGTCAATAGCTACATTCATAAATGAAAAATCCGGTAAAAACCGGATTAAAATTAAATGAAATATGTAATTAGATTACTATATCATTAAAATTCCTTTGGCATTTTATTTAAAATTAGGGTTACAACAAGAATGATCAGCAAGACATGCAATAGCTAAACCTATAGTATCAGTTGCCATACATCCTTTACAGCAAGGTTTATTACAATCTTTATCATATTGGGAAGTTGAAGCTAAATCATTCATTGCCTTTATTTTTTCAACTTTTACAATAGAATCTATATTTAGGTCATTTCCAGAATCTATGATTTCATTATTAGTAACCGTATCTTCTCCATTAATAGATATAATATTAATGACGCTAACGCTAGTTGAATCCGTTTCTTTTTTATTTACATCAACCAGCACTGTTGTCTCATTATTATTTTTCTTAGAGCAACACTTCATTTTGCAGTCTTTTTTGGAAACATTTTCAATCGCAGCTTTTTCAGCATGATCTTTGTTATGGTGAGAACCTCCTAAAATAGGAGCAATTACTAACCCAATTAAACATGTTAATTTGATTAAAATATTCATTGATGGACCTGAAGTATCTTTGAATGGATCACCAACAGTGTCTCCAGTAACAGCTGCCTTATGTGCTTCAGATCCTTTGTAAGTCATTTCTCCATTGATTTCTACACCAGCTTCAAAAGATTTTTTAGCATTATCCCATGCTCCACCAGCATTGTTTTGGAAAATAGCCCATAGAACACCTGAAACGGTAACTCCGGCCATATAGCCTCCAAGCATTTCAGCTATTATTAAATTATTTTCTGGATAAACTATCTTTCCTAACAGAACTATCCCAATCGGGAAACCAATAGTCAATATACCAGGAAGCATCATTTCTCTTAGAGAAGCCTTTGTTGAAATATCTACACATTTTGCATAATCAGGTTTTCCCTTTCCTTCCATTATTCCAGGAATCTCTTTAAATTGACGTCTTACTTCATACACCATTTCCATAGCAGCTTTTCCAACTGAATTCATTGCTAAAGCTGAGAAAACTACAGGTATCATTCCCCCAACGAAAAGCATTGATAAAACTGGAGCCTTAAAAATGTTTATTCCATCAATTCCAGTAAATGTAACATAAGCAGCAAATAGTGCTAAAGATGTTAAAGCAGCAGAAGCAATTGCAAATCCTTTACCAGTAGCAGCAGTTGTATTTCCAACTGAGTCTAGAATATCTGTTCTTTCTCTGACAATGGGGTCTTGTTCGCTCATCTCTGCTATTCCTCCGGCATTATCAGAAATTGGACCAAATGCATCAATAGCTAATTGCATAGCTGTGGTAGCCATCATTGCAGAAGCTGCTAAAGCAACACCATAAAATCCTGCAAATGCATAAGATGTCCAGATTGCAGCAGCAAATAATAAAACTGATGAGAATGTGGAGATCATTCCTGTAGCCAGGCCTGCAATTATATTAGTGCCAGCTCCCGTTGAAGACTGTTGGACAATTTTAAGAATTGGCTTTTTACCTAAACCAGTATAGTATTCTGTAAAAGATGAAATAGCAGCTCCTACAATTAAGCCAACCAAAGTAGCATAAAAAACATTCATTGAGGAAATTGTTTTAATCCCTTCACCATAAAAAGTCATTTGCATTTCAGCAGGCAACATCCATTTTACTAAAACAAAACAAGAAATTGCAACTAAAGCAATTGAGGTCCAGTTGCCTATATTTAACGCAGTTTGAACCTGAGGTTCTTTTGCGTCATTTGAAGAGATTTTTACCAGTAGAGTTCCAATGATAGATATAATGATTCCAAAACCTGCAATGGCCATTGGTAATAAAATAGGACCAATTCCTCCAAAAGCATCTTGAATGGCACCGCCCATATCTTCTATTACATAATTCCCTAAAACCATGGCTGCCAAAACTGTTGCAACGTAAGAGCCAAATAAGTCCGCTCCCATTCCTGCAACATCACCCACATTATCCCCCACATTATCAGCAATTGTTGCCGGATTACGAGGGTCATCTTCAGGAATTCCTGCTTCTACTTTTCCAACCAAATCAGCTCCAACATCTGCAGCTTTAGTATATATTCCTCCACCAACTCTTGCAAATAATGCTATAGACTCCGCTCCTAATGAAAACCCAGCTAGTGTTTCTAAAACAATAGTCATATCAGAAGTATTAGTCCAAACCCCACCCATAACTTGATGAAAGAAGAAAATAAAAAAAGAGGTTAGTCCTAAAACAGCTAGTCCAGCAACCCCCAATCCCATTACAGTACCACCTCCAAAAGAAACTTTTAATGCATTTGGCAAACTTGTCTTAGCAGCTTGAGTAGTTCTTACATTAGTTTTGGTAGCAATTTTCATTCCCATATTTCCAGCTAGCGCAGAAAATATAGCACCAATGATAAAGGCCACTATAATTAAATATCCTGTTGTTGGAACCATATATGCAACGCCAGCTAAAACAGCACTTGCGCCCAAAACAAAAAATGTTAAAAGTCTATATTCTGCATTTAAAAAAGCCAATGCTCCCTCATAAATGTGATCTGAAATTTCTTTCATTTTCCCATCTCCAGCGTCTTGATTCATTACCCATCTCTTTTTTATTAACATATATAATAATCCTATTATTGAAAGTATGATAGGTAAGTAAATTGCAATTGATTCCATGTCTTTAAGAATTATTTTTGGATGGCGAAATTATATTTTTATAAATTATTGTGCAAATATGGAGTAATAAATATGTATTTTACTGAGTAAAATTCAACCATAATTTGTTTTTCTCCTTTTAACTAAAGGGAAAACTTTCTTATTATTATGTATTATATAATAAATGATTCATTCTTGCAACCTAAAAATTAGTAGATATCTCTTTTTAGTGATATTAATTATACCATTGTCTTTGAATAGCCAAAATGATTATTTAAAACCATATATTCCATATGATTCATGCGAATTAATTACTCACCCTGTTCTAGAACTGAGAGTTTGGATTCATATTGTTCAAAAGAGTACTGACCATCCAGAAAACTTAACTTCTGACTCTATCAACTTTATTAAAAAACAATTTAATTGGATTAATAATATATATAGTAACTTAAAGCCTCCTTCCATAACACCTCGTAATAATTCAATATCATACATTAAGGATTCTAGAATTCGATTTGTGGTTGATACAATTACTTTTCACATTGATGAAACTGCATGGGATAGAATGAAATTGGTAAAAGAGGAAAACAAAAAAAGATGGATGAAGATTTTAGCCATTAATTCAGACTCAGGTACAGTCAAAATTGCTGGAATAAGAGATAAATTTAAAATGATACAAGACAGTATAATAATTACTAATACCATTTTTAATGATGGGACATATTCGATAAAACAAATTAAAAAAAAAGGAGCTAATACAGTCCTAACTTTAGATAATGATATTCAAATTTCTGAGGATTCTATAGGTTTTGTAAGCTACTTTAAAAAAAGTGATAAAAATTGCAGCAGAGATAACTGGATAAATTTAACTAAAGAAAATAAAGACTATTTACATGTTTTTTACACGGGATCTTCACTGTCTGTACCAACATTTGGATGTGGTCCTTCCCCATACTTTTTAAATGTTTCCAAAATATTAACTAATGGTGAATATGCTTCTGCTCAGCTAACCGCTCATGAATTGGGACATTGCCTAGGATTAAGACATACCAATAGCCCTCAATTTACAGATTTGCCAAATAATGATAAGTTTGGTTGGTTACCATGCGATAATAATAAAGTAAGTAACAATATTATGGGATATAATTTATGTAGAAATTATTTATCCCCTTTTCAGATAGCATATATACACTACCGATACGCAAATAATGATGGAATTTATAAAACTCTAAAGAACTCATTATCTAATCAATCAGTGACCAAGATTAAAGAGAATATGGTCTGGGATAAAAACATCATAGCAACTGGAACTATTATCATTAAAAAAAATCAAACTTTAACCATTAAAAAAGAACTAATTATACCTGATAATGGAGTGATAATCATGGAAAAAAATAGTTTACTAACAGTAGATTATGGAAAAATTTATAGTCCAGGAAAAAACTGGCAAGGAATAATTAAAAAAAATAGTGGATGCATTAATTTA